>ENA-OQHP01000238-OQHP01000238.1-human-gut-metagenome-genome-assembly--contig:-NODE-238-length-18450-cov-2.680183_pt1 | contig 18450 bp, 21 predicted proteins | sample MGYA00242563_ERZ504717 | MGnify/ENA primary metagenome ERZ504717 (study PRJEB26092, sample SAMD00036212) | human gut metagenome | host: Homo sapiens | study: EMG produced TPA metagenomics assembly of... | reverse complement strand
CGAATCTCGGCTGATACAATTTCCCGGAAACTGATGGCAAACATTACCGAAGTCTTGTAACAACGATAACCGGGCTATAATCACAACAAAAGCTTTAAATACTCCCAGGATATAATAAGCAAAGGCATATAATGTTGCAGGTGCAAGATATATATCTTGCACCTGCAACATTACACAACAAAGCATTACTTATCTTCAATAGACCAGCTTCACATTGTCAACCCAAAGCGTATTTCCGGGAGAACCGATAAAAGCTCCCCCATGACTGGACGAAAATTGCAGTATCATGTGGGTAGGATTCTCATTGGCCTCCGCCCATCCTGTTTCTTTAATCAAGACACTTTCTCCCTTACTATTTCTAGTATAATCTCTCTCTCTCAACCCATCGTTTCATGATCATAAGACGATGCTTGGTTATATCACCATACAGCACTTCATAAGTAGCACCATTCACCCAACCATCCGAGTCCTTATCATACTTCACCACCATAGTTCCTACCCTCTTCGCAGTAATATTTCCTTCAGCGTCCTCCATACGTTTGCAAAAAGAAAACAGTTATCGCACAATCCTGCCCTGCCACCTGACCTTTCTTGCTGAAGCCTGTCAACCGGATACGATCTTTCTCACCAGACATCTTTACCTTATAATCATAACGGACAGCTTTGGGACGTTGGGTAAAAGGAACTCCCCAATTCATATTCTTCTCAGCATTCTTGGTTCCTGTTATCGGCTCCAACATATCACCCAAATAAATGGATCCGGCTGCCAATACAGTAATATTCACCATTCCCAATACCTTGACGCTCTCTATATGCGTTTCCAGACGAGCACAATATCCATTGTCCCGTTTGTCCCTGTAAACAGAATTATTTGTTTTAACAATGCCCACTACCTTAGCCATCACATTAGAGGTTCCCCAAGGAGACCCTCCCATATTCTTATAAGGTTTGTTACCATCTATTTCCTTTGTAGGGCCTATCTCATAAAGAAGTTTGGTATTGCCGCCTATAACACCGGATTCATGAACCTTACGGATTATCCACTGATCCATATCTCCGTATTTTATAGGTACCACCTTTTCCTGGGCAAAGCATACAGCGGTGCTATAGCCAAAAGAGCAGCGACCGATAATCTGCCATAATATTTCATACCCTTAGTTTTTATTGTTGTTTAGAACCAGCAAAGCTATAAAAAAGCGGCAACTTCACAGTTGCCGCTTTTAATAAAGAAAAATAGACTATATTTTCTTCTTAATTTACCAAAAAGAAATCATTAATATACTCTATATAGTAACCATGCCTTTTGGAAATCGTCACGGTTAGGATATTTTGCCTTAAATTCCTCCTTTGCCTGAGTAGCCTCCGCACGGTCATCGTATGAAGATGCTATAACGCGATACGTATTTCTTTCAGCATTATAAACCACTTTGGCATTATAGCCTTGACCATCCAAATATTGTTTCAGACCTTCCGCATTCGCTTTCACGCCAAAGCTACCACATACTACACTATATGCTTTTAAGCCGTCACCTGAAACCAGTTCTACTTTCTCTTCGCGAACCGGACCGGCAACAGGAGCAGTTGTCACGGGGGCAGATACTACCGGAGCAGCTTCAACCGGAGTCGCTTCTACCTGATCGGCAGGAGCTTCAGCCAATTCCTGTTGTTTTGCCTTTTCATAAGCCTTCTTGTAAGCACTTTCGCTAGATTTACATGAGGAAAATGCCAAGCTACGCACAATCCCATACCCAACACAACTAATTTTTTCATGATTACTCAATCTTTTATAAATTAATACTCTAGTTTAATTCCATTATATTGGTGCAAAAGTAGCAATATATCAACAGCTTTCACAGCAAGAACGGAGTTAAATTTAGTTAATCAGAGAAGAATCTCCAATTTCTATTCAAAAATAGACAAAATAAACAACAAACATTCAGTTTTATTTGTTAGATTTGTAAGGTACAAAAACAAAAAACTATGAAAGGATTAAGTCTTTTAGCTGCATTCCTAGGCGGAGCCGTAGTTGGTGCAGCAGCCGGTATTTTATTTGCTCCTGAAAGCGGAGAAGACACTCGTAGCAAAATTGCTGATGCTTTACGTAAAAGAGGTATCAAATTAAGTCGCACAGATATGGAAAATCTGGTCGATGAAATTGCAGCCGAGGTAAAAGAATAAGCAACGCCCACAAAAGTGTATTGTCATTCCGGACTTGTATCCGGAATGACAATAATTTTTAAATCAAAACTCCACGCATGTTTGCAAACGATAAAAATATAGATAATCTGCAACAACTTCTGGCAGAGCTTAAAAAGTACGCAGAGTTACAAAAGGATTATGTAAAACTACATTTAGTAGAAAAACTTACTATACTGATATCAACCCTCATCCTTGTCTTTATATTATTGATATTAGGTATTATCGCCCTTTTCTACTTATCATTTACATTGGCCTATGTACTCGCACCTCATGTAGGCGGGCTTATGGCCAGTTATGGAATCATTACCGGATGCATTATTCTGCTGATTCTGTTAATCGTTTTATTCCGCAAACGGCTGATTGTTCAGCCTATGGTAAATTTCCTTGCCAACTTGCTTTTAAATGACAACTGATTATGAAAGAGAATACTCCTAATAAAACGCCCATCATCACTTTGGAAGTGATAGCACAACGAAAAGCTGAGAAGTTGGAAGAAGTACAGCAAGCTAAAAAAGAAATGGTACAAACCATACATGAACTTTTTGCGCCTGTAGAACACAAAGGAGGCGTAGAAGGCATTATGCAACATATCAATACAGGAATCGCCGTTTATGACGGAGTACGGACCGGTATCAAGATCATGCAAAGAATCAGAGGATATTTCCTGAAAAAAGAAATAACTTAGTATTAACCACAACATTTTATCCACATGAAAAGACAGCTACTAGGTGTGGCGGCAATTTTGTTGTCAATTTCCACGTATGCACAGGACAATCCATTATGGATGCGTTATTGTGCCATTTCTCCGGATGGAACCACCATCGCATTCACCTATAAAGGTGACATCTACACAGTACCCTCTACAGGCGGCAGGGCCAGTCAGATTACAACCAACCCTGCCCACGACACCAAACCCATCTGGAGCCCTGACGGAAAAAAAATTGCTTTCGCATCAGACCGAATGGGAAGTATGGATATTTTTGAGGTAAACAAGGAAGGGGGTATCCCCAAAAGATTAACTACCCATTCGGGTAATGAAACCCCGGTGGCTTATAAAGATGCCGGACACATTCTGTTTCTAGCCAATATAATGCCAACAGCAGAAGACGCACAATTCCCCTCCGGACAATTCCAACAAGTATATGAAGTCAATACCGAAGGCGGACGCCCCGTCCTCTTCTCTTCCATGCCGATGGAAGATATCAGTATCAATCATACAGGCAATACTTACTCTACCATGACAAAAAAGGATATGAAGACCCTTGGCGTAAACATCACACTTCATCCATTACCCGCGATATTTGGCTGTGTTCTCTGAATGGAAACCGTACCTTTCGCAAACAAACAGCTTTCAATGGTGAGGACCGCACTCCCGTTTGGGCTTCAGATGATAATCATTCTATTATTTAAGTGAGAAAAGGCTCATTTAATATTTTCAAACGTGGATATTTGACGGTAATACATCCAAACAAATTACCAACCATACCAAACATCCGGTACGCTTCCTGAGTGCTGCCTCCAATGGAACATTATGCTATGGATATGATGGCGAAATCTACACGGTAAAAGAAGGTGCCATTCCGCAAAAAGTTCAGATTTCCATTGTCACCGACAAGAACGACAAAGATCTCATCCGCCAGATCAAGCGTAGCGGAGCAACCGAGATATCCCTTTCGCCCGATGCAAAGGAAATTGCTTTTGTACTACGCGGAGATGTATATGTCACATCAACAGAATACAGCACTACCAAACAAATCACCAATACTCCGCAACAGGAACGCGATATTCACTTTTCTCCGGACGGAAGAAGTATTGTTTACGCTTCCGAAAGAAACGGATTATGGCAGATTTATCAAACCAGTCTAGCTAAAAAGGAAGAAAAACAGTTCGCTTACGCAACCGATATCAAAGAGGAAAGACTGACCAATTCGGATATCACTTCATTCCAACCTCAATACAGTCCTGACGGCAAAGAAGTAGCCTTTCTTGAAAACCGTACTACCATCCGTGTTCTGAATCTGAAATCAAAAGCTGTACGCACCGTCATGGACGGCAAGTACGAATATTCTTATAGTGACGGCGACCAATGGTATCAATGGAGTCCGGACAGCAAATGGATTCTTACCAACTACATAGGTATTGGCGGATGGAATAACAAGGATGTTGCACTGGTCAACGCATCTGGTAACGGAGAAATTCATAATCTGACCGAAAGTGGATACAGTGACGGCAATGCCAAATGGGTATTGGATGGAAAAGCCATGATTGGGAAAGTGACCGCGCAGGATTCCGCAGTCACGGAAGCTGGGGTGCTGAAGCGGAATGATCTATATCATGTTCTTCGACCTGGACGCATACGACCGTTTCAGAATGAGCAAGGAAGAGCTTGCCTTACTGGAAGACTCGGAAAAGAAAGACAAAGAGAAGAGTGAAGAGAAGGCCGATCATAAAAAAGATAAAAAGAAAGACTCCAAGAAAGAAGATGACAAGAAAGAAGTAAAGCCACTGGTTTTCGACCTTGAAAACAGCCGTGACCGTGTGATTCGTCTGACTGTAAATTCTTCACGATTGGGAGATGCTGTATTAACTCCGAAGGGTGACAAACTATATTATCAAGCAGCCTTCGAAAGCGGATATGATTTATGGGAACACGATCTTAAAGAAAACAAGACTAAAATCGTCATGAAAAAGTCGGTGGCGGAGCTGCTTCCTGATAAGAAAGGCGAGAATCTGTTCCTTTGCAGCAAGGTGGTATCAAGAAGTCACTGTCAGCAGTGGTGAAACCAAACCTGTAGAATTCGAAGCTTTCTTCGACTACCAACCCTATGGTGAACGCGAATATATTTTCGATCATGTATGGCAACAAGTAGAAGATAAATTCTATGTAAAAGATCTGCACGGAGTAGACTGGAAAGGCTATCACGAAGCATACGCACGCTTTCTTCCATACATCAATAACAATTATGATTTTCAGGAAATGCTGAGTGAAATGCTGGGTGAGTTAAACGGTTCGCACACCGGAGCACGTTACTACTCAAACGGTCCTATACTATCCACAGCGACCCTAGGAGTATTCTATGACGAAACTTATGATGGTGACGGGTTAAAAATTAAAGAAATATTGGCAAAAGGCCCATTTGCGTGAAAAAAACGGATGTTACTCCCGGTTGCATCATCGAGAAAATTGACGGCAAACCTATCGTGAAAGGGCAAGACTACTTCCCGCTGCTGGAAGGCAAAGCCGGAAGAAAAGTGTTACTGGCCATATATAATCCGGCTACCGGCAAACGTTTTGATATCACCATCAAAGCTATCAGCATGGGCGAACAAAGTAATTTGCTGTACAAACGTTGGGTGGAACGTTGCCGCAATATAGTCGATAAGTTATCCGAAGGCCGCATCGGCTATGTACACGTAAAAGGCATGGACAGTCAAAGTTTCCGCGAAGTATATAGTGAAGTATTGGGACGCTGCCGCAACAAAGAAGCTATTATTGTAGACACACGCCACAATGGAGGCGGCTGGCTACATGATGACTTGGCCACTTTATTAAGCGGCAAGGAATATCAGCGTTTCGTTCCACGCGGACAATACATAGGCAGCGACCCATTCAATAAATGGCTCAAGCATCCTGCGTATTGGTATGCGAGGACAATTACAGTAACGCACATGGCTTCCCATGGGTTTACAAGGAATTAAAGATAGGCAAACTGATTGGTGCTCCGGTTCCGGGCACAATGACTGCCGTATGGTGGGAAAACCAGATCGACCCGAGCATTGTGTTCGGTATTCCTCAAGTGGGTTGTATGGATATGCGTGGACAATATGCGGAAAATCACCAACTTCTCCAGACATTGAAGTTTATAATACTCCAGAAAAGGCATTGGCAGGTGAAGACCAGCAGTTGGAAGCAGCCGTACAAGAAATGCTGAAAACAATAGGGGAAAAGAAATAAAACAATCCCATCCTGATAAAAAGAAAAAGGTGTCAAAACACAACCTTTGAGGAAAAGGACTTTCATCCGAGGATACTTTGACACCCTTTATCAGCCATAAAAAGAGCCGTATCAACTCTACTCCCAAGTAATGATACGGCTCTTTTTATACATTACAGCAAGATAATGTATGGGGCATCTATGCTGAGCATACTTAAATATGTCATAATGATGCTCTATAAGTTGTTCCCACTCATGCCCTCATTTCCAACTATAACCCACTCATTGTAAAGTCATTACCCTCACTCCTTATTCCTCATTCTCATCTCTTAAGACACTCATTCACAATATAATATACATTCACAAGCCTATAAACCGGTTATTTGGTAAGCCCCCTGTTTTTTCAGTTTTTCTTCCTTGCACAAACGGCATAAATAACGGTGTCGTAGTTTGTATCATACTGTTCTTCTTTGACGATTAAAAGTTCAATATCTGTTAATCACGAATGTAATTAAGTCTAATCACTATTGTAGTTAACTTTAACCACTACTGTAATTAAACTTAGTCACAGTAGTGAATAAGCAATTACAAACATATAAAAGTGAGAAAATAAAAGGGAGAAAACAGATAAGAGACAGGGAAATATGCATACATAGACTACCGCCAACTCGCTGCACAAGCCATGCAGCTGCTTTATAAGAACGAACGTTATGGGTTGAATGATGAAAATGAGAAGGTATTTTGGCAAAACAACACCGAATTTGAGTAAATTTCGCCTTTGGAACAGTTGTTTAAATGTCACTTCTATTCCGCCACTACAGAGAAGAAGGGAGAAAGGCTGACCGCACATGAAGATTTTCAATTATTTGCAAGAGTACAAACGTGAAAAACCTGTCAATCAACAAGATAAATTAATACAGACACATTATCCGCAAACTGAACATTCACCCAAAAACCAGCAGAAAAGGTACTTATATCACATGATAAAGTTAGAATAATTTATTTTCAAGCATCTGTGTTAGTGAGGGCAATGCCCTCACTAACACAGATGCTACCATCACTAATAAGCAGTTCATTATAAACCAGTTAGAGCCAAAGTGAGGGCATGAGGGCATTTTCGCGTCCAACTTTCTATTTGTTAAGTTGAAAGGGATGGCTTCTATTCTCCGGTATGAAAGACACCATTTCCGGCATCGCACCAACTTATCTTGCTCTTTCTTTCCAAAGACGAGTCATATCTTCCAAAGTCTTCCTTTTGTTTCAGGAACCATCTTCCACACAAACAGAGCTGCAAGCACACAAATCACGCCATAAAGCCCATAGGCAAATACCGGACTAAATTCATACATGGCAGGAAAAGTGGAAGAAACCAGATAATTGAATATCCACTGGAAAGCTACAGCAATAGCCACTGCCTTGCCGCGGATAGTATTCGGAAATATCTCTGCAATCAACACCCAGCAGATAGGTCCCCATGACATCATAAAGAATGCAGCATAAACTATGATGGAAAGAACAGGAAGAATACCTCCCACCTGAAACTCATCACAAAACGCAACACAGAATGCACCTACAGCCATGCCAATAGAACCAACAATCAACAAGGGTTTACGTCCCATCTTCTCTACGGTAAAGATGGCAATCAATGTAAAGAGAATATTAACTACCCCCATTACCACAGTCTGCATCATACCATCGCCACCGCCACCGATTTTTTCAAAAATACGCGGTGCATAATAAAGCACAGCATTAATGCCGATAGCTTGCTGAAATACAGAAAGCAAGATGCCGACTACAATAACTGTCAGCCCGTATGTAAGCAGTTTTTCCGTTTTCTCGGAAGTTACAGCCTTTATTTCAGACAAAATAGTTTTAGCCTTATCTGTTCCATTTACTTTTTCAAGTACAGAAAACGCTTTATCATCCTGATGGGTCATAGCCAAATAGCGCGGAGTTTCAGGAACCAAAAACAATAAAATGCCAAATAATGCACCGGAACCGCTTCTGAACCAAACATATATCTCCAACCATCGGAAACAAGCACTTCATCCGGCATACCATCTTTAATCATATAATTGACAAAATAGACTACCAACATGCCAAAAATAATAGCAAACTGATTACAGGAAACCAATTTACCACGAATTTCGGAAGGGGCAATTTCGGCAATGTACATCGGACAAACAGCAGAGGCAAGTCCTACACCGATTCCCCCGATGATACGATAAAAGTTAAAAGCAAGGATCAATGCAAACGAAGTATCTCCTTTCGAGAAAAATAAAAATTCGGGATAATAAGAGCCTAAAGCAGACAGGAAGAACAATAAAGCAGCCAGACGCAACGAATTACGACGTCCTAGCCCCGAAGCAAAATAACCGGAAAAAGCACTGCCAATGACGCAACCTATCAATGCACTGGAAGCAGTCACGCCATGCCAGAAAGCATCTAATCCCAAATGTTTTTGCAGAGCCTGCTCCGCCCCCGAAATAACAGCTGTATCATAACCGAAAAGTAAACCGCCGAGAATGGCTATAAACACCACTCCCATCAGATAGAAATTGTTTTTCTTGTTTTTCATAATAAAAGAATTATAATAGTTTTCGTAATAAATACAATAACAAAGCTGTGCGAAAATAATCATTAATACGTAATTCTATTATAATTCTCCAACCATTTTAAATCTTTTTCACATCAAGGAAAAACAAGATTATTCCGTCTGAACTGTTCTATGTCTTCCTTTTTAATCCTATCTTATCCAATGACTTAGGAAGATTATGGTCATTAAGATAATAACGCGGACGAATGAGATATTGTCTGTTTGCTACCGATAGGCTATCTGCCCTATAAGGTGTCTGTACCCCTGCCAATTCAGCATGGTATGAAACACGGAGGCATTTCCCGCCACCGGTTTTTCACGGTTCTGCAATATAGCTTCATGTACTTCCACATTCTTTTCTCTATATGTTTTGGACAACCAAATTAAAAATGGTACATGCAGTTGATAATAAGACGGGACCGGGGATGCGTGTAAAAATAATTTTCGATTATCATCAAAAATATCCTCTCCATGATCCGAAGTATAAAGCATAGCCGAAAAAGAGTTTGTTTTCTGCAATAAAGTGATCAAAGAAGCCAGGAAACCATCTGTATAACGGATGGTATTATCATATGCATTCATCAAATACTCTTTATTCTCATATTTGGCGTCTGTCAGATTATCCGGTTTAAAGACAGACATGGATTCGGGATAACGTTCTTTATAATTAAAATGTGATCCATAGGCATGCAGCACGATGAATAATTTTTGATGACCTGCCTTTAGCTCCTTTTCTACCAGAAACAATAGTTCGTCATCCGAAATATTGGCTCCTTTCGGAGCATCTTTCTTGATAAACTTCCAATCATCTGCCTCCATCCCCAAAAATCAATAAAAGAATGGTTAGGAAGCTGGTTCGAAAAAAAGGCAGTATGAAATCCTGCTTCCTTGAAAGCGGTAATGATTCCTTTCTGTCTATAAAGACAGTCATAATCCTCAGCCGAAGCTGCCGAAAGCAACATAGGCACACTTTTATGAGTAGTATTAGACTGGGTAAGCACATCCGTGAAAGTTACCACCCCCTCCATTTTATCAAGTAATGGAGTAGTATTCCTTTCATAACCATAAAGTCCGAAATTACAGGCACGGGCCGTTTCCCCTATCACCAAGACATAAACTTCCCGGCTGTTTTCATCATGTGCGGCACTGGCATTAAAAGTAAAATCCCTTGAAGTTTCCGCATATCCGGCTGTTTCGCCCGCACGTTCTGCAGCCAATACTAGATTATAACATACATTAGCCGGATACATTTCGATCTTTACTTGATAATCACGTTGCGTCGCATAGCAGATAACGGTCAATAACGCTCCTGCAACAATGCCTGCCAAGCATACTTACGTTGAGAACGAATAAAAGAATATTCCAACTGATTACCCCGGGCCCATGAAAAACCTCCCAAGACCAAAGCAGGAATGTAAACAACAAAAACACCAATTACAGCCGGCAGTAAATTATCCAACAGTTCCAGCGCCTCCCCGGAATTAGTAGTTGTCAGATTCAGGAACATATCTACTGCAATGATAGAACGCCCGAACAGGTATAGCAATACCAGTTGGAATGCCGCAAAGAAAACAAACGGAAATAAGATCCAAATAGTCTTTCCAGGTTTACGCCCCAATGTCATAATCAACCAATAAACCGATACCGGCAGAATGACATTACAAATACGTGCCCAAAGTGTCATTTGCTGTTCTGTAAAAACAATGCCACATTGGGAATGGCCAAGACAACGATGAACAGAACGAACAACCGTTGTGGCTCACAACACCACTGAATAAATTCTTTAAAATGCTTCATTTATATTAAAGATAAAACCAGACTGTCCATTTTTTCCAAATCCATAGTCCAGACGAACATTTACATTCTTTTTAAACTCCCAACGATAACCTATTCCATAATTAGGCAACACTCTGTCCATGCACAAAGCACTGAACTTATTGAATACAGTTCCGGCCCCTATCCAAACTACAACACCATTACGTTTCCATACATGCTGACGCAATTCCACCTGCCCCTCTATTTTATGCTTGTCACGATAGCGCCCTTCGTAATAACCACGCATGGAATACGAGTTTCCCAACAACGCCATCATGGCCCATGACGGATTACCGAAATTAAAAGTACCGCGTAATTCTCCTGCCAACAATCCTCCTTTCCATACAGGATGATAATAACTGGTACGCAAATCCGTAGTACTGAATGCATAATCGTTTCCTAAAAACTTAGGACGGAAACACTGGGTAATATTCAAATAATATCCTTATGGGGATTGGTCAACACATCGCGCGAATCATATGCCAAAGAAAGGCCCACTCCATAATTAGCAGTAGTAAGATTCATCCCTCCAGTAGTTCGGGGCGTTCCATATTCTTACCATGCACATAATCATAAGATACCATAGGACCTATATATAGATTATCCGCTATCCGAAACAGGAAACTAGCTTTAACTTGTGCTTGCCAGCGATCTAAATCAGATTCATTGGCATCTACCTTACCCATATCGTACCCTATTCCCCAAAACTTGGAAGGAAAGGAATAAAAATAAAGAGTATAATCCAGCCGGTATTTGTCCTGCGGAAAGATATGAGTTCCGCGTATCCCCAACATATAGAAGCCAACAGTGGAAACATCTCCGAATAAAGACACATTGGATGGAGGAAGAAGCATGTCATTTCTATCGGTACGATAAAGCCCCGCCGCCACCAGTCCCAGCCCCAGTTTGGTATCCGTACTGTAATGTGGTCCGCCAATAATACTGAAATCAAATTTCTTATGATTCTTATCTTTATTAGCATCATTAAAATAGTCCAGAAACTTTTTGAAAAAAGTCCTTTTCTGTACTGTGCTGTCTTTGTGTTGCATTGTCGTATCTTCAGGCAAATAAAACAGCCCACCCTCTTGCGTGACTGCCAAAGCCGCATCTGCCATACATATAAAGATTACGATCCAAAATGATATTTTCTTCATTGTAATCTATTCTTTTTCCACTGTTAAAACAAGCTTTACAGTAAACATAAACTGAATAAAAACAAATAAAGCAGGTCTGGATACAAAGATAGCCAAACCTGCTTTATTGTGACTTTTTTATATAATAAGAATCTGGTCTGAATTTACCTATTTCTGTCCTAAATACCTTATACCGGTTGCTTTTCTGTAATCAGCCAACGCAATCTTCTGCTCATAATAAGATTGGATAAGGTTTGTATATGCCTGTATCCATGTCAGCTGTGCAGAAAGCACATCCAAAATAGTCAACTTACCTTCAGTATAACTAAAAGTGTTCAAATCCAAATTCTCTTCTGCCAGTTTGCAGTTCTCCTCGGCAATACTTATCTGACGGGTATTCTCGGTCAGACTAGTCCACGCCTTCGCCACTTCTTTGCTTATTTGGTCTTGCTTATCTTGCAATGCATACTGCTTGCTTAATAAAATAGCCTTCTGTGCAGCCGTCGATTTAAAGCGGGCTCCCCAATGGAAAATCGGCAATTTAATAGAGGCATACACATTACTATTAAACATAGTTTCGCCCGAAATGTTCAACATCTGTGTTCCCCATGTCTCTTTAAAACCGATAGAAAGAGAAGGATTGTACTTGGCGGCAGCCAGACTTACCTGTCTTTCTGATAATCCACATCCAACTGTGAGATAGCATAATCGGGACGCACATTCAAGGCTGTTTCCGCTCCAATAAAAGCAGGCATAGGCAATATGGTAGAAATAGAATCCGTCAAATCCATTTCAGCCAGCGGTTCCAATCCCATCAGCACATTCATATTCTGCAAGGCGACCTGATAAGACTGGTAGCTGCTGGAACGTTGCAATTCAGCCTCTTTCAAACGGGTCTGCATCTGAATGAGATCCGTCTTGCTGATATAGCCATCATCGTACTTGTCTTGCAGCACTTTGGTCAACTGCTCAATAATCTGCACATACTGGCACATCGTTTCATACATTTCTTTTTGTGCGGCTGTTCCCCAATAACTGGCTTCAGCAGCATAGATAATATTATCCGTTGTCAAATCCACCGACTTATCCGCCATCTGGGTTTGTATTTGGGAAGCCTTGTAATTGTGATAGATGCTTCCACCGGCATAAATAGGTTGTGATACCCCTACTTCGGCACTGTATGAATCGTGCTCCATAGGAACAGCCATTCCGCCAAGATCCATCTCGTATTTGTTAATACGATACTGATAGCTTCCCGTTGCATCAACAGCCGGGAAGAAAGCGGTTTTTGCCGCTTTCATAGCCTTCTGCATAGCTGTACGTTGTGCCACACTCTGTTTTAAGGTTTGGCTATAATCCAGTACCTTTTGTTCAAAGGTAGAATAATCCACGACAGTCTGAGCCGAAAGTGTACCGGTCATACAAGCCATACCTATAATATAGATCATCTTAGTTTTCATTATCTGTCTGCTCTGATTTTAAAGAAAATACAATAAGTTACCGGAAGAACAAAAATGGTCAGTACCGTCGATACGAACAAACCACCCATAATGGTAGCCGCCATACCTGCAAACATGGCATCGCCCAACAATGGAAGCATACCCAGAATAGTATTCCGGAAGCCATGGTCACCGGAACGATACGTGTCTTGGTAGCCTCGACCACGCAGGCACAGCCCCCTTTCCATCCTTCAACTGAAGTCCGATTTCATCGACCAGCACAATGGCATTCTTGATATTCATACCAATCAATCCCAACAGACCGAGGATGGCAAAGAAGTCCAATGACTTGCCAAACAAGAGCAATCCCCATACCACACCGATAAACACCAGCGGCAACATAAGCATAATCAATACCGGCTTGCGGTAGTTGCTGGGGAAAAGAAACAGCAGAACCACATAAATCAACAGGAAAGTCAGCGGAATATTCTTCGCCAATGCAGCATTACTTACATCCTGTGTTTCCTGCTCACCGAAATATTTCATTTTATACCCTTCGGGCAACTGCATCTGCTCTTGTACGGCAGTAAGCACCTGTTTAAACGCAGCCATCGTATTGGCTCCACGTTTAGGTTCACATTGCATCATCATACAACGCTCGCGGTTAAAGCGACGGACTACATTATAATCATAACCCAAAGCGAAATTATCGATTACCTGTTCCACTTTCACGGAATTTCCTTTCGTACTGAATACAGGCACACTTTTCACATCATTCAAGTTCATTTTTCCACATCCTCATCTTTCAGCAGGATAGGCAAGGAAACATCCCCTCACGATATTCTCCCAAAGGCAAACCATTGGTAGCCGTACGGAATGAGTTGGCAACCTGCTGACGGGTAATCCCCAAGCGTAAACCTTTCTGTTGAGAGAACATCGGTTTCCACACGGGCACCTTATCTCCCCAGTTGGAACGGATATCCGTCACCATATCACACTGGCGGGCTATTTTTTTCGCCCTTTCAACCAATGCGGTCAATGTATCGGGGTTTTCACCGATAAAACCGATCTCAATAGCAGCTTCAGGCACCGGAGACAAAGCAAAAAGTGCCGAACGGGTAATGATATTGGGAAAGTTCTGAGTCATGTGCTCATAAAACTGCTGTTCTACTTCGGCTGCATCTTCGGGGTCTTTAGTTTCCACCATCACATTGGCATAGTTAGACTTCGGTCCAAAAGAAGAACTTGCCAAATAGTAACGCAACGGAGTACCACCCAATGTCACCGAATATGATTTAACTTCTCATGATTCTTCAAGTAATCCTCCACCTTCATCACATCCTGATCTACCGCATGAATACTAAATCCCTCAGGGAATACCAGATCAGCACGGAAATAAGGCTTATTCATTTTCGGGAAAAAACTCTGAGCATAACAGCCATAATAACCAAAGAAAGCACCAAAGTTACAAAAACCGTGGTCAATGTCACAAAACGGCGTTTAATCAGCAAGGTCAGAAACTTCTCGAATTTATGATAGAGTTTAGTATCATACGGGTCTTTCATTGCACCGCCGGGAACAGCTTCTTTCAAAATAAAATTACCAAAAGTCGTAGTCTGGCACAAAGCCAGAATCCAGCTCAATCCCAGTGATACAGCCAATACAACAAATAGCGGTTTCACAATCTCAGCCACGGATGCCGGTGCCAGATACAAAGGCAGGAAAGAGCAGATAGCAATAAAAGTAGCGCCCAGCAATGCCCATTGCGGCTTGATGGCTCCCTCTATCAATGACTGATAACGTGATTTTCCGCGCTTGATACCTATCTGCGCATTATCTGTTACCACAATGGCATTGTCCACCAGCATCCCCATGGCGATAATAAATGCCGCCAAGGAAGTACGGTTCAATCCTACCCCCCACATCAACATAATAAGCAAAGTACCACCTACCGAGAAAAGTAAGGAACTACCTATCAGCATACCGGCACGCGATCCCATCACCACAAAGATAATCAGGATAACAATAACCAATGATTCTATCAAATTCAGGATAAAGCCATTATTCGCCTCATCAGCAATCTTGTCCTCAGGATAAAGCGAGGTCAGTTCAATGCCGATAGGCAACAATTGCTCTATTTCCGCCAACCTTTCGTCCACTGCTTTACCCACAGCCACCACATTATCCTTTGCTCCACTGGCCACACCTATACCGATAGCACGTTTACCATTGACCCGCATCAAGGTTGAAGGCGGATCATAGTATCCACGCTCCACTGTTGCAATATCCCCCAAACGGACTTCCCGTCCGTCCTTGCTGATAATCAACTGGTTTTCTATATCTTCCAGACTGGTATAAGTCCCTTCCGTACGCAAGCGCAACTGATAAATTTCTGTCGCTATATCTCCTGTATTCACCTGTATATTCTGCTTCTGCAAGATGCCCATAATCGAAGTGGGATCAATACCCAATGCCGAAAGTTTGGAGGTAGATATCTTGACATTGATCACTTCGGTCTGCTCTCCGTATAACATTACTTTCTGTACTCCCTCAATCGGGGTCAGCTGAGTACGGATACGCTGTGCCCAGTCACGCAAATCGGTATACGAGAAGCCCTCATCAGCTGTCAAAGCATAATAAATACCATACACATCACCAAAGTCATCATTTACAGTAATGGTAGACGCCCCACTGGGCAACTTAGGTTGTATATTCGCCACTTTACGACGTAATTCGTCCCATTTTACAGGCATATAATCCGGATCAATCGTAGGCTGAAGTTCAATAGAAATCTTAGACAGTCCGAAATAAGATTCCGATTTAATCTGATATACATCTGTCATGGACTGAATTTCACGTTCAATCGGTTCCGTAATCAGTTTCTCCACTTCATGTGGATTCGCTCCCGGATACTGGGTAACCAATACCGCAGTCTTTATCACAAAAGGCGCATCTTCTTTCTTAGGCAGCTTGAAGAAGGAGATTACTCCGCCTATCAACAAAATAGCCAAAAAGAAATAGATAACCTTCCGGTTCTCCAAAGAATATTTTGGAATATTCATGATATGCTCTCTCCTTTTTATTCTGTTAATATTTTTACTTGCTGGCCATCTACCAGATAAGACGCTCCGGCAGACACAACCTGTTCGCCCGGTTCAATATTTCCGGATACTATCAGGTCGTTACGTCCTACAATAATTCCCTCATCACTGACTTTACGCAGTTCTACTTTCTGTGTAGACGGATTATATATAAATACGATCTTGCTATTCAAGTTATTATCAAACACTACAGCGGACAAAGGCACTGTAATTCCTTCTTTTACCACATCATTCTCAATATTGACAATAACACGGCAAGAAAAGCCCACCGATACCTTATATTTTTTCAAATCAAATTCCGGATCATCAATGTAAAGGAATACAGGAACTCCTGCCCCATCGGGAGAAGCCTCTACATACTCCTTTACTTTTGCCTGAAATAATTTTCCTTTATAGGCATCAAATTCTACGTAAATAGTAGAAGGAGAAGTTACATAAGAAATATTCGTTTCGGGGATAGTGAACTCCACTTGCAATTTAGCCGGATTAATCAAACACACCACTCCTTGTCCTGGCTGTACACGCTGATAGTTTTCAACATATTTTTTTGGATAAAGCCATCAAATGGAGCGCGTAGTTTGGTGTCATTCAATGTGTTTTGCGCATTTTCAAATGCCGATTTGGCATTGGTATACGAAGCTTGGGTCGTTTCGAACTCTTGCATGGAAATAGCATTCTTGGCCAACAGTTTCTCTGCGCGTTGCATTTGTGATGACGCCTTTTGGAATGAAGCCCTCTTAGCGTCATAATCCAGTTTGTAATCTGTCGGATCAATTTCGGCCACTACCTGTCCTTTCTTCACCCGTTGTCCTTCGAGTACATTCATTGCTACCAGCGGACCGGACATTTTAAATGCCAAGTCACTGAACTGATCAGGCGACACAACACCTGAATACGATTTTTCGATCCTGCTTAACGAGGTCACTTCCGCCAATTTCACGGGCCGAGGACCGCGTTCTTGTGCAGGTTGCTGTCCGCAAGAACAGAACACTGCCGCAATCATTGCCATAATAGACAAATTTTTACCTTTCATACTGTTTATCTTCACTATTAGTTTCGCTGCAAAGTTCTTATAATTATTAAAAGCGTACAAGTGCTAACAGTAAGATATATTAGTCTATTTTTAAGCATTTTCTTTGTTATCTGCTCTAACTGCCCTATATTTGTGGTGCATAATCAAAACCTTCTTTATTTTTATGAAGTATATAGATGACATTAACTTATTTAAATCGAATAAGGATTTCGTTGCAGAAATTGACATGACAGGATCATTAGGCCGTATTTACCACTATCCGCAACGAATGGAAGGATGCTTGTTCCTTCTGTGCCTGCGAGGTGAATGTGACATAACGATCCATCTGTCTGAACACAAGATACAAAAGAACGACATTGTCACTATTCTGCCAGAAACCTTTGTACATGTTCACCGGCAAAGTCCCGACTGTCGTCTGTACTTGATAGGATTCAACAAAGAGTTGCTGAACGGAATAAATCTCTTCAATTCCACCATGAACTATCTTTCAGCCCTGATTGACACACCCATTATCCCTCTGCGTCCCGAAATAACCGAGTTGTTTCAAGACTATTTCCGGTTGCTGATAAAAATGAAACGTATGGGAGCCAAGCCCAATAAAGAGTTAATCAGCACCATGCTGCTCACTATATTGCACGGTGTAGGCAGCATTCATCAGAACACCAATGTAACCACACGTACTTTCAACCGTGGAGAAGAAATTGTGAAACGCCTGGTCCAATATATCATCAAACATTATACGAAAGAACGGAGTGTAGCTTTTTATGCCGACCTGCTTCATATATCCCCTCAGCACCTCAGCACTACTGTCAATAAGATTACGGGAAAAACTGTTACAGATATCATCGCCAAACTAGTGATAACAGATGCGGAAGCCAAACTAAAATCCACAGACTTTACCATTCAGGAAATAGCCTATTCACTTAATTTCCCAGACATCTCATTCTTTGGGAAATATTTTAAAAGATATACAGGAATGTCACCGAAACAGTATAGGGAAAACGGATAGTGAAAACAGACTCAGCCCACGTTAGTATGTGTAAGGTCAGACGTTAGTACGTATAAGCCTACACATACTAACATATAAGCTTATACATACTAACAATACTAACATTCCAAAGTCTCTTACACCTATATAAAGTTATAAGTTTTTTCGGCTTATAAATAGCGTTCCACCAAGTCGCATCATCTGCAACCATT
>ENA-OQHP01000237-OQHP01000237.1-human-gut-metagenome-genome-assembly--contig:-NODE-237-length-18609-cov-2.356455_pt1 | contig 18609 bp, 23 predicted proteins | sample MGYA00242563_ERZ504717 | MGnify/ENA primary metagenome ERZ504717 (study PRJEB26092, sample SAMD00036212) | human gut metagenome | host: Homo sapiens | study: EMG produced TPA metagenomics assembly of... | reverse complement strand
ATGAAGCATCCAACATCAACTGGTCAAAGAAATGCAGGATGCCGGCATCAAGGTGATTTTCGGTGTAGAAGGCTTGAAGTTCACTCCAAGATTACACACATTGAGATGAAAGTGGACCGGATATTGCTTGTATCAGTACCGGAAACTTCCACGAAGGAAACGCCAAGATGTACACAGACTGCATGTTGATGACAGCTTATCCCAAAATCGTGAAGGATGTAAATCAGGTGTTCGAATTCATTGAGCGTCCTTACACTCAGATACGATTCAAAGAACTGCTTGTTTCACCTAATGAGATGAAAAACAAGTTTGTGACACTAATCAACAACGAAATAAAGAACAAGAAAGCCGGAAAACCTGCTTACATCAAGATAAAGATCAATCACATCACCGACCCGATTATGGTGGAAAAACTGTATGAAGCTTCGGAAGCAGGCGTAGATATTGACCTGGTAGTACGTGGCAACTGTTCGCTGATTACCAATGTACCCGATGTCAGCACACACATCCGGATTCATGGCATCATCGACCGCTATCTGGAACATTCACGCATTTTCATCTTCGCCAACGGAGGAGAAGAAAAGATATACTTAGGTTCTGCCGACTGGATGCCTCGCAACCTGGATCACCGCATTGAAGTGATTACTCCGGTCTACGATTCAGCCATCAAGGGAGAAATGAAACGCATTGTAGAATACGGCCTGAAGGATACCCTGCAGGGACGTATAGTAGACGGTGCAGGCGACAATCTGTTCTGGAGTGAAGAAACGGAAGAAGCTCCTTTCCGCTCGCAGGAAGCACTCTACAATTATTACCTGGCCGAAAATGAACAATAACTTAAATGTGATATTATGGACAATATGCTAAAAGACTGCAAGACGTACTATGGAGCCATTGATATTGGTTCGAATGCAGTGAGATTGCTCATCAAATGTGTAGAAGAAGACGAACAAGGAAAGGTTTTCTTTTCAAAAGTGCTTCTTTTGCGTGTCCCTCTGCGTCTGGGATTTGACGTATTTGCGATAGGAAAAATTTCCGAAACCAAGGAAAAGAACATGCTCCGTCTGATGAAAGTGTTCCATCACCTGATGAAATCTACGATGTGGAAGACTACCGTGCATGTGCCACCTCTGCCATGCGTGATGCAAAGAACGGAAAAGATATTATCAAACGCATCAAAAAGAAAACGGGAATCCGCATTGAAATCATTGACGGACAGGAAGAAGCCAAGATGATATACAACAACCACATTGAATGCATGGAAGACCGTAACGGAAACTATATGTATGTGGATGTAGGTGGAGGTAGTACCGAAATCAACTTGCTTTCACAAGGAGAACTCGTATGCAGCCGTTCGTACAACATCGGTACAGTACGTATTCTGAACAATGCCGTAAAGGAAACTGAATGGGAACGGTTGAAAAAGGATATGCAGGAACTGGCTATTTCTTACCCCGGTACGAACATCATCGGTTCGGGTGGAAACATCAACAAACTTTATCGTCTGGCCGAAAAGAAAGACAAGAAAAAGCAGCGAATTACGGTGGAAGTGCTGCACAAACTGCATGAAAGCCTGAACAAGCTATCTGTAGAAGAACGAATGGAAAAATACCAGCTCAAACCCGACCGGGCTGACGTAATCGTTCCGGCTGGCAATATATTCCTGACCATTGCAGACATTATTCATGCTACGCATATTTATGTACCTGTAATCGGACTTGCCGACGGTATCATCGACGGACTGTACGCCAGTCACCTGGAAGAGAAACAGAAGATTTTAGGCATTCTTCCAAGTAAAAAAGATGCTTCGGACACACCTGAAGATACGGAAGAGTAAGTCTTATTTTTCTAATAATAAAAACCGCTTTATGAGTAAATTTCTCATAAAGCGGTTTTTATTATTCACAACCTGTTTATAAACTATTATTTCACATAAACATGTTGTATTTCAATAATATACATCTTATGTAAATTACCATGCCCTTCACCATACCAACGGTTTATTAACAGCTTATCCACAAACTTATCCTCCTGAATCATGTCTGCATATAATTTCTTGCACACCAAAACCAGACGTGCCTGTCGTACGAAATGGTTCCATCTTCCATTATATAAGGTTTCAAGCCTGAAGCAGCTACTTTATCCATATCCCGGCCTGATTTGGAACCACAGATTTTATGTACCTCTTTATGCTCTTCTCCTAAAAAAGACAAGGTCAGCTTATCTCCTTCTTCAATAAACTCGTATGTATAACGTTCCGGACGAATAAAGATGAAAGCAACTGGTTTTCCCCATAAAATACCGGTTCCTCCCCAGCTGGCGGTCATCATGTTAAACTTTTCCTGCGTACCGGCCGTCACCAGCATCCACTCTTTGCCAATGGCATCAAACATATTGTCCTGCAATTCAGACACACTAATTTCCTTCATATTCCATTCATATTTAGTTTCTGCAAAGCTAAATATTTTTCCTCTTCCCACCTTTCCCCTTTTTTTATTTTTTAAACCGAAATTAAAATCCTATCCTCTCAAAATATCTTTTCCTATCTCGGCCTTTTAAAGTATCTTTGCAAGGAATATCATTAACTAAAAAAGAAAGGACTGAACCGTGGCAAAAGACAATGAGGTTGTACTGACCCCGATGATGAAGCAATATTTCGACTTGAAAGCAAAACACCCGGATGCCATCATGCTATTCAGGTGTGGCGACTTTTATGAAACTTACTCGGAAGATGCTGTAGCAGCTGCTGAGATTTTAGGAATCACCTTGACAAAACGTGCCAACGGTCAAAGCAAAACGGTGGAGATGGCGGGGTTCCCCCATCATGCACTCGATACTTACCTGCCTAAACTGATTCGTGCAGGACGAAGAGTCGCTATCTGCGACCAGCTGGAAGATCCGAAGACAACTAAAAAGCTTGTCAAACGCGGAATTACGGAACTGGTCACACCGGGAGTAGCTATCAACGACAATGTGCTTTCTTACAAGGAAAACAACTTCCTGGCTGCCGTGTATTTCGGAAAAACAGCTTGTGGTATATCTTTCCTGGATATTTCTACCGGTGAATTTCTTACCGCCGAAGGACCTACTGACTATATCGACAAACTATTGAATAATTTTGCGCCCAAAGAAGTGCTTTTTGAACGCGGAAAGAAACCCATGTTCGAAGGAAACTTCGGCAGCAAATTCTTTACGTTCGAACTGGAAGACTGGGTATTCAATGAAACGTCTGCAAAGGAAAAGTTACTGAAGCATTTCGAAACCAAAAACCTCAAAGGTTTCGGAGTGGAAAATCTTCATAACGGCATCATTGCTTCCGGAGCCATCCTGCAGTATCTTGACATGACCCAGCACTACCAGATTGGACACATCACTTCTTTGTCACGCATTGAAGAGGACCGCTTCGTACGCCTGGATAAATTTACGGTACGCAGTCTGGAACTTGTAGGCAGCATGAATGAAGGCGGTACCTGCCTGCTGGATATTATCGACCACACCATCAGCCCGATGGGAGCCAGAATGCTGAAACGCTGGATTGTATTCCCGTTGAAAGAAATCAAACCTATCAACGAACGTCTGGATGTGGTGGAATTCTTTTTCCGGGAGCCGGAATTCAAGGAATTCGTCGAAGAGAAACTTCATCTGATTGGCGATTTGGAGCGTATTTGTTCCAAAGCTGCCGTGGGACGTATTTCTCCTCGAGAAGTCGTACAGCTGAAAACGGCCTTACAAGCTATTGAGCCCATCAAAAATGCCTGCCTGAATGCAGATAACGAGAGCTTGCGCCGTATCGGTGAGCAACTCAATCTTTGCGCATCCATTCGTGATAAAATAGCCAAAGAAATTCAGAATGACCCTCCTCTGCTGGTCAACAAAGGAGGTGTGATTGCCGACGGAGTAAATGCCGAACTGGATGAGCTTCGTAAAATTGCGTATTCCGGAAAAGATTACCTGTTGCAAATACAGCAGAGAGAAAGCGAACTGACCGGCATTCCCAGCCTGAAGATTGCCTATAACAACGTATTCGGATATTATATCGAAGTACGTAACACCCACAAGGATAAAGTTCCTGCAGAATGGATTCGTAAGCAGACACTGGTCAATGCGGAACGTTATATTACCCAGGAACTGAAAGAATACGAAGAAAAGATTCTGGGAGCAGAAGACAAGATTCTGATTCTGGAAACCAAGTTATACAACGAACTGGTTTGTGAACTGGCCGAATTTATACCTGCCATCCAGATCAATGCCACACAGATAGCACGTCTGGACTGCCTGCTGTCGTTTGCCAACGTGCTCGCGCCAATAAATACATCCGTCCGAATGTGGTGGATGATGATGTGCTTGACATTCGTCAGGGACGTCATCCGGTTATTGAGAAACAATTGCCGCCAGGAGAAAAGTACATCGCCAACGATGTGTATCTCGACACGGAAGAGCAGCAAATCATTATTATCACCGGACCGAACATGGCCGGTAAGTCGGCTTTGCTCCGACAGACTGCCTCATCACCCTGATGGCGCAGATTGGGTGCTTTGTCCCTGCCGAAGTGCACACATTGGCCTTGTAGATAAAATCTTTACCCGTGTAGGTGCCAGCGACAACATTTCAGTAGGAGAATCTACGTTCATGGTCGAAATGAACGAGGCAGCCAATATCCTCAACAACATTTCTCCGAGAAGCCTGGTACTTTTTGATGAATTGGGAAGAGGAACTTCCACCTACGACGGTATTTCCATTGCATGGGCTATCGTGGAACATATTCATGAACATAAGAAAGCCCGCGCACGTACCCTTTTGCAACGCACTACCATGAACTGAACGACATGGAAGCTCAGTTCAAACGCATAAAAAATTACAACGTATCAGTCAAAGAAGTGGACAACAAAGTCATTTTCCTTCGCAAGCTGGAAAGAGGCGGAAGTGCACACTCCTTTGGTATCCACGTAGCCAAGATGGCCGGTATGCCGAAGTCTATTGTCAAACGTGCCGACGAAATATTGCACCAGCTGGAAGCGGAAAACCGACAGGAAGGTATTTCAGCCAAAGGACAGCCCAGCAAACAGGCTGCATCCGACGGAATACAGCTCAGTTTCTTCCAGTTGGATGACCCCGTACTCTGCCAGATAAGGATGAGATTCTAAACTTGGATGTAAACAACCTGACACCGCTGGAAGCCCTGAACAAACTGAATGACATCAAAAAAATTGTAAGAGGAAGATAATTTGTAACGCTTATGTCAACCATTATTTATCCGGCCCCTATATTCGGCCCCGTCCATAGCCGCCGACTTGGCGTATCCCTCGGAATCAACCTGCTTCCGGGAGACGGTAAATTCTGTACATTCGACTGCATCTATTGCGAGTGTGGATACAACAAAGATTTCCGCCCCAAACAAAAGGTACAGACACGTGAAGCCGTACGTGAAGCACTCGAAAAGCGTCTGGCTGAGATGAAAGAAAACGGTCCTTTTCCAGACGTACTGACTTTTGCCGGCAACGGAGAGCCGACCGCCAACCCTTATTTTCCAGAGATTATTGAGGATACACTGGCCCTGCGCGACAAATATTTCCCCAATGCCAAAGTCAGCGTACTAAGCAACGCTACCCTTATCCACAACCCGAAGTATTTGCCGCACTCAACAAAGTGGACAACAATATTCTGAAACTGGATACCGTGGACATGGACTACATCCGGACAGTAGACCGCCCTACCGGACACTATGAGGTGGAAAACATCATTGAAGGCCTGAAAGCATTCAAAGGGAACCTGATTATTCAGACTATTTTCATGAAAGGTACCACGGAAGACGGAAAAGATGTGGATAACACCTCCGATAAATACGTACTTCCCTGGCTGGAAGTAGTCAAGCAAATAAATCCCCGCCAGGTAATGATTTATACCATCGATAGGGAAACTCCCGACCAAAAGCTTAAAAAAGCGACTAAGGAAGAATTAGACCGCATAGCAAGACTCGTAGAAGAAGCAGGTATCAAAGCCAGTGCTTCGTATTAAAAAACAACAGCGTGTACGAATTTCCTGGTGAGTTCGTACACGCTGTTGTTTTTTAATATGACTTATTCAGGACTTTTCTTCTATCTTGGAATGATAGCTCTCATAAGAGTCCCATTTCGCTTTATAGGCCTCCGATTTACCTGAAGGAACCATTATTTTCAGTATACTCTCCTTAAATGGAAATGGATTACCTGTAAGTTCCGGAGCTTCTTCTCCCTCAAAAGTAATTGTTTCTACAGTAGAGTTTGTTCTTAACGCCTGGTCTCCCACTTTCTTCACCGATTTAGGAAGGGTTATTTCTTTCAACTTCTGCAACCTACAAAAGTCCATCCTTGAACTTCAGAAAGACTTTGAGGAAATGCAAAGGAAGTCAAAGACGTACAATTCTGAAACGCTCCTATTTCTACCATACAATCAGCTGTTTTCATTTCCCCCACATAGGCAACTTTAGTTAATTGTTCACAGTCACTGAAGGCCTGATAACCTATTCGCTACATATTATTCGAAAGAGTTACAGACGTTAATTCCACTACTCCTCTGAAAGCTTCGTCATCTATCTCCTGCAATTCTGCTGAAAATACAACCTCTTCCAAATGTGTACCTAAAAAGGCCTGCAAACCTATTTTTTTCAATGAAGCAGGCAGAGTAACTTTTTTCAATCCTGTTTCACGAAAAGCATCGGAACTGATTTCCTGCAGAGCCGTTTTGGACAGGTCAACTTCTGTCAAAGCCACACAATCTTCAAACGCATGTCCACCTATCTCCTTTAAAGAAGCGGGAAACGCGACAGAAGCCAATTTCTGGCTTCCTGAGAAAGCTTGAAGCTCTATAACAATCCCTCATTAAGCACTAAAGATTCGATATGAGAGTCTCTGAAAGCCCCAGAAGCGATGGTTTTCACTTCTGCCGGGAGTACAACCTGAGTTAAAGAAGGATCTTTTATACCGGTTAATATTCCATTTTCTATCACAAAAGGAGATTCTACATTCTCACCGGCATCTTCACCGGGTTTTTCTTCCATTGTTTCATCTCCCTCTGCACCATCTTGATGAACGACTTCTATTTTAAAGGAATGCGCTTTCCCAAGCGTAACTGTTCCTCCTCTACTCCACCATCTATAATTTGAGGCATCCTGCAATTCCTGCACCACAAACATCAGCTCAGCAGATGTTCCTTTCACAAACCATGGACGACTTTCCAACACAAAATGAGCTATTCCTTTTGATTGGTAATGACCTCGGCCAATGGCTTTACGGTATGATCTTTCTGAAAATCTTTATAACGATTCTCATCGTATAAACCAACTGTTTTATTTTCCAAAGGCTTCCCTTTTGAATTGCATACGAAAATTTCTACAGTTGCGGGAGTTTCATTCAAAGATGGATTCTCCTTCTTGCAGCTTAGAAAAAGCATACACATGCTCCACAAAGCTACGGACACAAATTTGATTATGTTCATAGATTATTAATTAAAAAAGATAGTGATTTTTTTCTGTATATTTATAACAAATAAAAGAGAAAAAAGTTTTCAGGCAATATCTTATTTAACTAAAATAATCTGATTGATTTTATATATACCTCTTTTTATATAGAAATCATAAACATTTATTTATCAACCATTTACGTTTGTTTTAACTTTGTAGAATTGTACAAATCTCCACATTACGATGAGGATTAATTACCCATTTAGCAGATTACGGAATTTCAGCTATTTTTTATCCTCGTCTGATTACCAGGTCATTAAGCCTTACACTGTATTTTGGCATTCTATTTGATTTACTGTTAGCGTAGAAACTTACTTAACTAACTATTAAAATTGAATGCAATAATGAAAAGTTATTTGTTGCAGCAGCATTGGTAATGGGATTAGGAACTTCAGTTGCGTTTGCAGAAAACTTCCACGCAAGTGTAGACAGTGTGAACATTGTAAATGAGTTCAAACCCATCGAAGTAAAAGATCTTCCACAGGCAGTTCTGGATGCAGTGACAAAAGATTATGCTGAATTTACCATCAAAGAAGCATACGTAGAAGAAGTGGAAGGAACAAAAACCTACAAAGTAGTTCTGACGGACGCAGAAGACAACACAACCGCCGTGTTATACACTGAAAAGGGTGAAGTATTGGAATAAGCATTCACACGATTGACGGGAATGTGCCAAGTACGGCATGTTCCCGTCTTTTTATTTTTCCACTTATAATGAAATAAAAAATCCTGAATTCAAAATGAACCAGGATTTTCGCGGTGCTACGGGACTCGAACCCGTGACCCCATGCGTGACAGGCATGTATTCTAACCAACTGAACTAACGCACCATTAAGTTTTTCTTTCGTTGCTTTCTCTCTCGATTGCGGTTGCAAGGTAGGCGTTTTTTTTAAACCTACAAACTTTTTGGATGTTTTTTTTCTAACTTTTTTCGATAAAAATCATAACATACTGATTTTCAACACAGATTAAAATCATTTTTTTTCGCTTAAAAGAAGAGTCATAAAGCTACATCAAGCCGTTTCCTCCAAAATATTTACAGAACGTATCTACGAAAATAAGTAAATTATCCCGGTTTCTTTATGTTTCACTTATGAGAAACGTATGTTTTCGGATGCAGAAACATACGTTTTTCTTACCGGAAACGTAAGGTTCAGCTCCGGAAAACATAAAAAACGATGATTCATTTTTGATTTATCGCATTTGCATCAGCACATTTATCACACGATATGGAAGAAAAGAAGAAACGTATGGGCATAAAAAAAGGAGTTCCGCTGAACTCCAACCTTTGTTAACCTTAAATCTAATACTATGAAAAACACGATGCAAAGGTACGGACTTTCTGGAATTATGCAAGTTTTGTGTGCGTTTACATGTGTTTTATAACATACATTAAGAAGTAGTATTCTTGCTTTAAAGGCCATTAACAAGCAAGCTGAGACTTTTTAAAGTCCCAGCTTGGCAGATATTTCCAGCATTTTCTGAATAGGCTTAATGGCTTCCTGTGCGATGGCTTCATCCACATTGACTTCCGGCCATTCGTATTTCAGCGTATTGTACAACTTTTCAAGCGTATTCAGGCGCATAAAGTTGCACTCGTTGCAAGCGCAGGTGCTGTCTTCAGGAGGCGCAGGAATAAAGTTCTTTTCCGAACATTTTTTCCGCATCTCATACAGAATACCGCTTTCTGTAGCTACGATGAAGTCTTTCTTGTCGCTGGCCATAGCATATTTCAGCAATCCGGCTGTAGACCCAATCTTGTCAGCCAGTTTAGCTACGGCACCCTTGCATTCCGGATGAACCAATACCTGTGCATCGGGATACTGCTTTTTCAACTCGATAATCTTTTCCACAGAGAATTTCTCGTGCACATGGCAAGCACCGTCCCATAACAACATCTGACGTCCGGTGATAGAGTTGATATAATTTCCCAGGTTCTTATCAGGACCGAAAATCAGTTTTTCATCTTCCGGGAAACTTTCCACAATCTGGCGGGCATTGGTCGATGTCACTACCACGTCAGTCACCGCCTTGACGGCAGCGCTTGTATTGACATACGAGATAACCTTGTAACCGGGATGGTCTTTTACGAAAGCAGCAAACTTATCAGCCGGACAGCTGTCGGCCAAAGAGCATCCGGCATTCAAGTCGGGAATCAACACTTTTTGTCTGGACAAAGTATTTTTGCAGTTTCACCCATAAAGTGTACCCCGCACATCACAATGATCTTTGCATCCGTTTTGGCAGCCCACTGAGCCAGTGCCAGACTGTCTCCAATGAAGTCTGCTATTTCCTGTATTTCGTCTGCCTGATAGTAGTGGCCCAGGATTACGGCATCTTTTTCACGACACAGTCTTTTGATCTCCGCTTTCAGGTCAAGCGCTTTTTCTACGGGTTCATCCACATAACCCTTTTTCAACCATTCTTCTTTCTTCTATTATTAGATTATATTTTTTCTTCTTTTTAAAAGAAACAATGATACTGATAATATCCCGTTAATAATGTTAGTAAAAATAACACCCTTTTTTTGTTTTTCCGTTATCAGCATCTGGGTGGAGGATATGAATAACTGATAAACAAGCTTACGTATTGATAATTTTGATTTTATCTATACTATTAACAATTTGTTGATACGTTGCAAAGTTAAAAACTTTTCGTGTATTCATTCCTGAAAATTCGGGAAGAATGTGTTTAAACTGTCAGTGAAAATTATCTCTAACTTTTTGGATTGTTGGTTTTGAGCGTGCTATAATCTATTTGTGGAATAATGCAAGAAATAATTTTCATTTTCTATGCGCGCGTTTTTTACACCTTTTCCACCGTTTTCAACAAGGTTATGAATATAGTTTTTATCTTTGCAGGCAAACGCATACCAAATATACGAAAAATGTCTGAATTAAGAAAACTGAAGATCACGGAGATGAACCGCCTGACGGTGGAGGAGTTTAAGGAAGTAGATAAGTTGCCGTTGGTTGTGGTGCTGGATGAAGTTCGCAGCTTGCATAACATAGGTGCGGTGTTTCGTACCTCTGATGCATTTCTGGTGAACTGCATTTATCTTTGTGGTATTACGGCTACGCCTCCTCATCCGGAAATGCACAAAACGGCCTTGGGAGCGGAGTATACAGTGGACTGGAAGTATTTCAAACGTACGCAAGATGCTGTAAATGAACTTCATAATGACGGATATACAGTGCTGGCTATCGAACAGTGTGCCGGAAGTACACTACTGGATGAACTGGTATTGGAGAAAGGCCGGAAATATGCCATTGTATTGGGAAATGAAGTGAAAGGTGTGCAGCAGGAAGTGGTAGACATGTGCGACGGTTGTATTGAGATACCTCAGTTCGGTACAAAGCATTCACTGAATGTGTCTGTAACGGCAGGCATTATGATATGGGAATTTGCACATAAACTGTTCAAATTGCGTTGAACACTACCTGTGAATATCTTATTAATATGTTGTTAATTTATTGATTTACATAGTTATAATTGTCCGTTCTCAACAAGTGTAACTACTCTTTCTACCATCTTGTCGTCATCTTCAGGATGGTATTCTTTTTTAGGCTGGCCCCGAATAAGGCTGCAAATGCCTGATAAAATCCCGCTTTAAAAGGTCCCATGAAGCTTTCACCAGCTGATAAGACGATTGGTTGCATTCGCGGTTCACCAGTTGATAAGCAGCTTTCCTTGTGAAAAAGTCAGTTTCTTCATGCGGGCGGTGTATTGTTCCTTCAATCCTTTTTCTACCATTTTCATGTGTTGCTCCTTGGCTTTCTGGTTAGGGAGCGTTTCCATGTATTCGTATGTCTCGATGACTGCCCGCTTGATTTCTTTGGCCAAAGGAAGTGTTTTTTTCACATCCCGTACTAATTTGTAGTAATATCTTTCTTGTCTTTTGTTTTTAAACTTGAGTTTGGGGTAAACGTAAATGTTTTTCAGCGTTATACAAGGTATAGTGTCTCCTTCATAAACGCATACGGGAACTCTGTATCCTTTACCGGATGTAACAGGAGATACTTGTTGGGCATGAATTTCTGAAAGGAAGCTTAGCCCAAAGAAGATGAGTATGTAAAACATGTCTTCATGCCCGCAAAAATAGAAATAATATTCAGATTACGTGATATAATTAACGTATTTATAGTATGTGTATAACCTGGTGAATAACATGTGGAAAAAGTATATTTCTCTTTGTGTATCAGTATTTTTTACCTGTTTAAATGTATGTGCCCAGTCTTCCTGGATGGAATGGGAGGAACAGATTGGAGAAAAGGCAAATTTGTCTTCCTGGGAAGAACTATATGAAAACTTGAGTGAACTGGCTGAACATCCGTTTAATATTAATACGGTAACGAAGGAAGAGTTGGAACAGTTGCCTTTTTATCTGATAAAATGGTGGAAAATATTCTTTACTATGTGTATAAATACGGACCGTTGGTCAGTTTGAATGAATTATGGGGAGTGGAAGGAATGGATAAGCAGACTCAAACTTCTTGAAGGATTTTGTATATGTGGGTAACTCAGTGGAAAAACGGGCGTTCCTGGAAAAACTTGTGGAAATACAATAAGCAGGAAGTATGGATGCGGACAGATATTCCTTTAAATGAAAAGGCGGGCTATGCGAATATTCCCTTGGGTGAAGAGGAGAAATTTGCTTCGAAACGGTATTATGGAGATCCGTATTATTTGAACCTGAGATATAAATTTCAGTTTCAGCAGAAAGTTTATGTAAGTTTGGCCGCAGAAAAGGATGCGGGAGAACCGTTCTTCAGTCTTTATAACCGGAAAGGATTCGATTTTTACAATGCCTCTGTTCAGTTAAATGATTTCGGTAAGTTGCATACGCTGGTATTAGGAAACTACAAAGCCAGTTTTGGATATGGACTGGTAATGAACATGGGGTTTAGTATGGGAAAATACACCTCCTTTTCCACATTAAATCGTGCAGGGAAAGGGTTGAGCAAATATACTTCTATGAATGAAACGAATTATCTGCAGGGAGCAGGTGCTTCCTGGAAATGGAAGAATCGCTGGTTATTGACAGGTTTTGTTTCTTTCCGTAATCAGGATGCTACGGTGGATAATGAGTGTATAACTACGTTGAAAACCGATGGCTATCATCGTTTGAAGAAAGACATGGAAAAGAAGAATACGGTATTTAATACCTTAGTTGGTAGTAATTTAACTTATGATGGTAAATACTTTGAAGGTGGATTTACGGCTGTTTATAATGTTTTCAACAAGGTGTTAAATCCGACGGAGCGGTTGTACAATCGTTATTATCCTCGTGGAAGATATTTCTATAACGTAGGAGTGAATTATAAATGGTATAAAGGGAAATTTGTATTCTCTGGTGAAACGGCAGTAGATAAGCAGGGAAAGATTGCCACGTTGAATCAGCTGACTTATTCACCGGTTGTGAATACTTCTTTGATAGTTATCAACAGGTACTATGACAAGAAATACCAGAGTTTATATGCAAATGGATTTGGAGAGAATTCCAGATTGCAAAATGAAACTGGACTTTTATTGGTTTGGAAACAAGCCTGTTAAGTAAGATTAAATTGTTATGTTACGGTGATTTCTTTTATTTTCCATGGTATCGTTACTTGGTAGATAAGAAAAAGACCATAGGAATGGAAGGCGTGTTTCAAGCATCTTATTCACCGTTAAATTCACTGGATATGTTAATAAAGTATAGTTATAAAAAACAAGGCTAAAAAATTATCAGGATACGGAAGAAGTAAACTAGTATTACCCAATATCCGACAAAGATTACATTATCAGCTGACTTATTCACCATTGAGCTTTTTGCGGTGGAAAACGGTTGTGGAATATGTGCGTTCGGATGTGTGGAAACGGGAGGCTTCTAACGGTTGGGCATTGGGTAGTAGTATGAAGGTGGATATTCCTCGTCTTTCGTTGCGGACTTCTCTAAGCGGTATCTGGTTTCATACGCAGGATTATGCATCGCGGGTATATATGTACGAGCAAGGGCTGTTGTATGCGTTTTCTATGATGTCCTTGTATGGAAGAGGAGAGCGATGGGCTTGGACTATGGATTATAACTGGAAAAAGCGTCTGACTTTTCAGGTTAAATGGGGATGGACGCACTATAGAGATCGGTCAACTATCAGTTCGGGAGCAGAAGAAATACAGGGAAACAATAAGTATGATTTACAGTTTCAAGTTCGACTGAAGTGGTGATTTTCTGAAGTAAGGATATAAAAAAAAGGAGTACCGCTGTACTCCAACCTTTGTTAACCTTAAATCTAATACTATGAAAAACACAGTGCAAAGGTACGGAATTCTGGGAATAATACCAAGTAACTAACCTAAAATATACTGTTTTATAACATGATTTAAAGAAAACTCCTGTTTTGTTAAACCCTATTTGGATTTTAACAGAACAGGAGTTTTTCTTTTAACCTTTTATTTCGCGTTTATTTCTGCGATTTCTCGAGTGGCTACTTCCAGAGCTTCGTTGATATTGCTACAGATATTTTCTTCTCCCAGCAATTCGTAGAATCCTGATTTTTCCAGTACCTTATGTACTTTTTCGTTGACTCCCGACAAAATGATGTGGATGTTTTCCTTTTGTGACATTTCACACAGGGTGGTAAGGTTGTGTATACCTGTAGAGTCAATAAAAGGAACTTTTCGCATACGGATGATACGGATTTCGGACGATCGCCCAAACGAGACATGATTTCTTCAAATTTGGTGGCAATACCGAAGAAATACGGACCGTTGATTTCATACACTTCTACACCTTGTGGAATCATTAGGTGTTCTTCGTGTACTTCCAAGTCAGATTCGTTGTTTGGATCGATTTCGTCGGTAATTACAGAAATCTTGGTGGTTTCCATTACACGTTTCATGAACAATACGCAGGCAATTACCAACCTACTTCAATGGCTACAGTCAAGTCGAAGATAACGGTCAGGAAGAAAGTAATAAGCAGGACAGCCACATCCGATTTGGGATTTTTCAACAATCCTTTGAACACTCTCCATCCACTCATGTTATAAGAAACGATAACCAGTACACCAGCCAGACAAGCCATCGGAATATATTGTGCCAACGGCATCAGGAAAAGTAAGATAAGCAATAACACCACTGCATGTACAATACCGGCTACGGGCGATTTTCCACCGTTGTTAATATTTGTCATAGTACGGGCGATAGCTCCGGTAGCAGGAATACCTCCGAATATAGGTGATACGAAGTTGGCAATACCTTGTGCGATAAGTTCCATATTTGAGTCATGGCGGTCACCTATAACACCGTCGGCTACTGCAGCAGAGAGCAAAGATTCAATGGCTCCCAATACGGCAATAGTAATGGCTACAGGGAACAGATTTTTGATAGCTTCCCAGTCAAGTGCCGGAACGGCTGCTTCCGGAAGTTGTGCTTTGATGCTGAAACGATCGCCTATGGTATCGATACAAGTAATTCCTCCATACATTTTCAGGCAGTAAACTCCTACAGTTACCAGAATGATGCAACTAAAGAGCCTGGAACTTTTTTAGAGAACTTGGGAGTAATGGCAATGATGAATACACTGACTACACTGACAATGACATTCCACCAGTTTACCGTATCGAAGTGATGGAAGTAAAGAATCCATTTTCCGATAAAATCGCCCGGTACTTTTTCACCTTTAAAATCAAGTCCGAAAATATCGGCAATCTGGGTAGTAAAAATGGTGACGGCAATACCACTGGTAAAACCAATGATAATAGGATAAGGAATAAATTTGATAACGGTTCCCAGTTTGAATATACCTAATAATATAAGAAGTACACCGGCCATCATGGTAGCAACCATCAGTCCGTCGATACCATATTCCTGAATAATACCGTAGATAATTACGATAAACGCTCCGGTCGGCCCACCTATCTGTACTTTACTTCCACCTAAAAAAGAAATGATAAAGCCGGCTACAATGGCGGTAATGATACCTTTTTCCGGACTTACTCCAGAGGCTATACCAAAGGCAATGGCCAGAGGCAAAGCTACAATTCCCACAATGATACCTGCCATCAGGTCGGTCATAAAGTCGGCCTTGGTGTAAGTTTTCATCATTGTGAAAAGTTTTGGTCTAAATTCTAATCCTTTCATCTATCTTAAAAATGTTACTAATTTAAAAAGAAGCACAAAAGTATATATTTTCTCGAATTCAGACGATTTTCTATTGATTATATTTTAAATATTTCTGAAATAGAATTTGAATTATTATTTGTTTCTTATTCAGTGTATATGAGATTGGATGAGGGATGTTTTAGGACTTGTTTTCAAGAACTTTTTCTCCTTCAAATTTGTTTTATTAGTGAATTCATGTTTTATTAAAGCGTTAATAAAATAGAAAATAAAATTGTAATCATTTCAAATTTGAATAAAATTACTATCTTTGCAATGTGAACTTAAAAACGTAATTCATTCATCAACTTAATAACTAATAGATATGGGAAAAAGCATTAAAGGAACAAGAACTGAGAAAAATTTGGCAATCTCTTTTGCTGGTGAATCACAGGCAAGAATGCGTTACACTTATTTTGCCAGTGTAGCAAAGAAAGAAGGCTTCGAGCAGATTTCTGCTATTTTTATGGAAACTGCTGATCAGGAAAAGGAACATGCCAAGAGAATGTTCAAGTGGTTGGAAGGCGGAATGGTAGAAATTACTGCCAGCTATCCTGCCGGCGTAATCGGTACTACATTGGAAAACCTGAAAGCAGCTGCAGCAGGTGAAAATGAAGAATGGAGCTTGGATTATCCGAAATTTGCTGACATTGCAGATGAAGAAGGTTTCCCGGCTATCGCTAAGATGTATCGTGAAATTGCCGTTGCTGAAAAAGGACATGAAGAAAGATACCTGGCTTTCGTGAAGAATATAGAAGATGATAAAGTATTCAAGAAAGATGTAGAAGTGGTATGGCAGTGCCGTAACTGTGGATACATTTATGTAGGTACAGAAGCACCTGAAACATGTCCGGCTTGCTTGCATCCACAAGCTTATTTCGAAGTAAAGAAAAATAATTACTAATCCATTTTGATTGCATAAATGACAGAAGAGGGCTGTGGCTGTTTTTCAGTTACAGTCCTTTTTTGTTTCAGAGAGTCAGGTTTACAAAATACCTATTTCAAGGTATTGTATGCCTTGCAGGAACTTCTCATTTTTGTATATCAGAATTTTAAAATGATAGGAATATGAAAATTAAATCAATTACAGGTCGTGAAATACTCGATTCAAGAGGCAATCCTACTGTAGAAGTAGAAGTGAGACTGGAGTCTGGAATCATGGGGCGTGCGTCTGTACCCTCAGGAGCTTCTACTGGTGAACATGAAGCACTCGAGCTTCGTGATAAAGATGCCAAGCGTTACGGAGGTAAAGGTGTGTTGAAAGCTGTATATAATGTAAATAATGTAATTGCTCCGGCCCTGGAAGGATGGTCTGTGCTGAATCAGCGTGGAATTGACAAGAAAATGTGTGAACTCGATGGCACGTCTACTAAATCCAATCTCGGAGCCAATGCCATTTTGGGAGTTTCTTTGGCAGTGGCAAAAGCGGCAGCTGCTTACTTGAACATTCCTTTATATCGTTACATTGGAGGAGTAAATACTTTTGTGATGCCGGTACCGATGATGAATATTATCAATGGAGGTTCACATAGTGATGCACCTATTGCTTTCCAGGAATTCATGATTCGTCCGGTAGGTGCACCTTCTTTCCGTGAAGGTCTGCGTATGGGAGCGGAAGTTTTCCATGCCTTGAAGAAGGTGTTGCACGACCGTGGATTAAGTACGGCCGTAGGAGATGAAGGTGGTTTTGCTCCGGCATTGAACGGAACAGAAGATGCGTTGGAGTCTATTTTGTCGGCCATTCAACTGGCAGGATATGTACCAGGAAAGGACGTGATGATTGGAATGGACTGTGCTTCTTCTGAGTTTTATAAGGATGGAGTGTACGATTATACGATTTTTGAAGGAGCCAGTGGTCAGAAACGTACTTCAGATGAACAGGTGGCTTATTTGGAAGAACTGATTAATAAGTATCCGATTGACTCTATCGAAGACGGTATGAGTGAAAACGACTGGCAGGGATGGAAGAAACTGACGGAGCGGATTGGAGATCGTTGTCAGCTTGTAGGAGATGACTTGTTTGTGACCAATGTGGAATTCTTATCGAAAGGTATAGAGCTGGGATGTGCCAATTCCATTCTTATCAAAGTAAATCAGATTGGTTCTTTGAGTGAGACACTCGACGCCATTGAAATGGCCCATCGTCATGGGTATACTACGGTTACTTCTCATCGTTCCGGTGAAACAGAAGATGCTACCATTGCGGATATTGCAGTAGCTACCAATAGTGGCCAAATAAAGACAGGTTCGTTAAGTCGTTCCGATCGTATGGCGAAATACAACCAGTTGCTTCGTATCGAAGAGGAATTGGGTGAATTAGCCGTATATGGATATAAGCGTATAAAGTGAATTAGGTGTAATATTAGGTGAATGTAAAATGCAGAAGCGGAATCGCTTCTGCATTTTTTTTGTATTTAATATGTAATTTGTTAACCACATTGAATATTTCGCCCTGGTGGTTAATGTATGTTGTAAAGCATACTTTTTAGGCCTTACGTTTTGCTGTTTCAGATAAAATAAATACTTTTGTACTGTGTTTTTCATAGTATTAGATTTAAGGTTAACAAAGGTTGGAGTTCAGCGGAACTCCTTTTTTATGTCCCATTTCCGTGTAATATTTTCCTTTTTGTTTTTGTTCGTAAACGCCCTTGCGTTCCATCCAAAACGCACTTGCGTTTGAACTGAAACGTCCTTGCGTTTGAAGTGAAACGCACTTGCGTTTTATATCAAATGCACTTGCGTTTTTTTGATGGGTAAATGTGCCGGTGAAGTGTAACTGAAAATAGTTGTCAGTTTGAAGATTAATTCCTGACAAAGTTGACAGGTTAAACATTATATTCCTAAAAGGTTGTCAGTTCTGCAAAACTACAACAAAAACTCAATATCCGTATATTTTCTCCCTAAAAACTCATCGCTCGGGGAGCGCCGTGCGGCAAGGGGCGGGAGCACCCGTCCCGACGAGCACATCA
>ENA-OQHP01000236-OQHP01000236.1-human-gut-metagenome-genome-assembly--contig:-NODE-236-length-18640-cov-1.602225_pt1 | contig 18640 bp, 27 predicted proteins | sample MGYA00242563_ERZ504717 | MGnify/ENA primary metagenome ERZ504717 (study PRJEB26092, sample SAMD00036212) | human gut metagenome | host: Homo sapiens | study: EMG produced TPA metagenomics assembly of... | reverse complement strand
ATTTTACGATAATTCTTTTTCATTCTGTTCAATCACGATTTCTTTTCCACAGAGCAGGCGATACCGCTGGGAAAGGTTTTCCAGTCCCTTTCCGGAAGTCACTCCTCCCTGCTTCGGACGTACGGCATTGGCCACACAAATCCATACATCGTCTCCCTGCGGTTCCGTCCACATCTTCACCGTCATGGGCTTTTTCATGCTGATGACATTGTGCTTGATGACATTCTCCACCAGCAGCTGAAGCGACAAGGGCGGCACCGGTGTCTCGCCAAACTTATCGGCAATCCGGTTGTCCACCTGCAAGCAATCTCCCAGACGCACCTTCTGCAACAGCACGTAAGTATCCAGGAACTGAAGTTCTTCGTTCAGCTCCACTGTATGCTTATCCTGACAATACAGGATATACCGGTACGTATCGGCCAGGTTACGGGTAAATTCAATGGCATTCACAGGGTTATATTCAATTCAGAAACAAGGGTATTCAGACTGTTAAACAGGAAATGCGGGTTCAACTGGTTCTGCAAGGTGCGGTAGCGGGCCTCCGCCGTGCTTTCCTCCAGCTCTTCGGCACGCTTGTAAAGGCGTACCACGTCCACATAGAAACGGTTCAGGATAAACTGTCCCACAATCACCAGCTCCACCAGCCAGACCAGCAGAATTACCGTCAGTCCGCTGCGCTGAAGATGAAAGGGAGAAGCCACACCGGCCAATGCTTTGACCGACACCAACAGCAGGTAATTGGACAAAAGCAGGATAACGGCTGCCGCAATCAGTCCGGCCGACAGCATGCGTTTGTTCCGCAGAAAATAAGGGTAATACGTCAGCAGCCGCTCATTAATGTAGCGCATGCTCAGTCCACTCCGCAAACGACACAATGACAGCCAGAAACGTATGAAAGGTCATCAGCTGTCCTGTAACCGCACGGGAATATCGGCATAGTGCACCAAAAAGAAGTACGAAAAACATCCCATGCAGGCATACAGCAGTACGTCCCACAAATACCGGTTCACGGAATTCATTCCTTGTTTCATGCTTTATGTTTACTTTATTATTACAATCCCTTCACATCAGTACTCGCCCAAACGACCGGCAGCCCGTTCCAGACTGCTCTTTGCCAGTTGCGCACGGAGCTTCGAACGAATATGGTTCAATTCCGCCTCCTGGTGATACATCTGCGCATTGAGCACCTCGACAATGGAAATGGTACCCTCCTTGTACTTGTCCATGGCCAGCTGCTCACTCGTTGCCGCCTTGGCCAGCGAGCTTTCCGTCAAGCAAACCTGACGTACGGCCTGCGTATAAGTATAGTAAGCAGTCTCCACCTCCAGACGAACGCCGTCGGCCACCTTACTCTGGTTCTCCAGCGCCCTGTTCACATCGAGCTTGCCGATGCGCCGTGTATTCTTCCGCTTTCCCCATTCAAAAATCGGTACGCTCAGTTTGGCATACACCATGTAATTAGGATCCAAATCTGAGTTAAAGTCATATCCGGGCGAAGAATAACTTCCGTCTACCCCGACAGACAGTTTTGGAAGATACCGTGAGTTGGCAATACGGGCAGCCGACTGCTGGATAGCTACCTGATTGGCCGCAATACGTAATTCCGGACGATGCGCCATAGCTGTTTCCAGCGTTTGTTCATACACCTGGACTTCAGTCAGCGGAACCACGAGCGAATCGGTCAGTATCACCTTGTCAGAAGCCTCCCCCGAAAAAGAGTTCATCGAAAGCCGGGCCACCTCCGCTTCATTGCGGGCCTGCTCCAGCCGGAACTCGGCATCATTCAGCTTGACTTCCGCCATCAGCAAGTTGTTGCGGTCGGTATACTCCTCCTCACACGATGCCTGACCACTTCCACCAGGCTGCCACCGATTCCTTGAAACCAGCAGCCACCTCCACCATTTCCTCACAGGCCACCTTATTCCAGTAATACTGGTCTGCCTGATACAGCACGTCGTTCGTCACCCGCTTTTCTTCGTACAAGGCACTCTCCTTTTCCTTTCGGGATTTCTCCAGTCCGGCTTTCAGTGCCCCTCCCGAATAGACAGGCTGTAATAAAGTCACGGAAGCCCCGTACTTGGTGTCACGCCCCTGAAAATACAGCGGAGTTCTATGGACGGAAGTTCCCTGTAGAGTTCCAGCGGGTTACCCGTGTAACTGGCATTGGCATTTCCGCTCAGCGAAGGAAGAAAATCGGCCTTAGCCGATTTTTCAGCCTCCTGACGGATGGAAACGGCATATCCTGCCGACTTATATCCTGATTATAGGCCTTCACCTTTTCACGATACTGCTGCAAGAATACACTCTCCTGGGCATGGACTCCCAGCGCCAGTCCCAGCATGCAGCACATCATCATTCTTCTATTCATCTCAATATAGTTATAAAATTAGAGAAACATTTTTATCGGGCCACACATTTCTTCTTTTTATTCACCCCGTTTGGATATTTTATAGAAAACCGTGTACAAAGCCGGAGTGACAAACAGTGTCAGAAGGGTGGCAAAGGAAAGTCCGAACACAATGGTAGCCGCCATCCCGCCAAACACAATATCAAACAACAACGGGATGCTTCCGAACACCGTGGTCAGGGCCGCCATCAATACCGGACGGGCTCTGGAAACCGTGGCCTCTATCACAGCCGTATAAGGCTCCACACCAGCCTTCTGCTGAATATTTACCTCGTCGAGCAGCACAATCACATTCTTGATAATCATTCCCAGCAATCCCAGCCAGCCTGCGATACAGAAAAAGCCAAACTGAAATCCGGTGACCCACAGACCAAAGACCATCCCTATCAAAGACAAGGGTAGAATGAGGAAAATAATCAAGGGCTGACGAAAGTTGCCAAACAGCATGACCAGAATAACCAGCAGCATGATAAGTGCCAGCGGGAAATACTTAGTCAGTGCAGCCATGGCTTCTTTCTGGTCCTTGTACTGTGAGTCCCAGAAGAAGGTATATCCTTCCGGAAGACGAATGCGCTCAATCTCTTCCCGGATTTCAGAATGAACTTCTTCATGGTATGTCCCCGCTTCACATCGCACTGGGCAGCCATAGAGAGCTTCCGGTCGTACGTGCGCACAAGGGGATATTCCCATGCCAGCCGATGCCGTTGGCCACCTGCCCCAGCGGAGCAGAATTACGCCCGTTCCATATCGGCAAGTCCTCCACGCTTTCCATATCCCAGGAACCTTTGACATCCGTATGCAGCAACGCCGGCACTTTCTTGTCGCGGTCACGATATACCCCTACGGCCGTACCGTCATTGACGGCTTTCACGGCATTCATCATGTCATGCCGTCCCACATTCAGCCTTCCGGCTTTCACGGGATCATAATCGGCCTTAATCATCAGTGCCATGTTTCCCCACTCATTGCGGGCATTCAGCACCTTGGGATTCTTTCGCATGATTTCCAGCGCCAGGTTGGTCAAAGAATCGAGCACCTCCGGATTGTCTCCGCAGAAGCGTGCCTCAATCAAGGCCTGTGGAATGGAGTTTATCTCGAAACTGTTCACACGGACCAGCGCGTCCGGAAACATGGCCGGCAGACGGTCGTACAGAATAGCCTGAAGCTCACGTGACTTTTCCGGCGTGTCAGCTTCTACCAGGCATTGCGCATAATTAGCTGCGGACCATAAGCCGCATTGGCCAGGTAATAACGGGGCGGCGTCTGCCCGACAAGCGACGACACCTTTTTCACTCCTTCCAAAGAATTCAGATAGCTGTCATCTCCGTCATCTGACGGTCACTTTCTTCTATACGTGTACCCTCGGGTAACCAGACGTCGACCGAAAAATATTGCTTGTTGAGCAAGGGCATAAACTGCTGCGGAATAAAGCGGAATCCCCATCCGGCAATGACCAGCAACAGCACCATCGCTCCTAAAACCACATAGCGCTTCTGTATAGTCCATCTCAATGCCTGCCGGAACAGGTCGTATGCACGGCCACTGAACAGTTCGCCCTTCAACTCATCCGGACGCGGACGGCGCACAAACTCCTGCACAAAGAATACATTCTGCGTAATGGCCAGTACCAACTCAACAAAAGGGATACCGCAATGACGATGAACAATGAAGACAGGATTCACCAGTGATATGCGGTGACAGATAGACCGGAAGAAAAGTCAGTACCGCAATCAGAGTCGCTCCCAACAGCGGCATGGAAGTGCCCGACACGGCATCCAGTATGGCTTTTCTCTTTCGCATGCCCCGCTGCATGTTCACCAGTGCGGCATCGTACACCACAATGGCATTGTCCACCAGCATACCCATGGCAATGATAATGGCTGCCAGCGACATACGCTGCAAGGCTATGCCGGAAAACTGCATGTAAATCAATGTACCGAAAATGGAGAATATCAGTCCGCTGCCAATCAGGATTCCATTCTTGAAGCCGATAAAGAACAGCAGTACGGCCACCACGGTCAGGACCGAAAGAATCAGATTCCACACAAATCCCTCGTTGGCCACAGCCGATTCGTGCCCCTGGTCATAGATAATATCCAGATTATATCCGTCCGGCATTTCCTCACGCAAGTCTGCCACACGGTTTGCCACCAGTTCCGCCATCTCTACCACATTTCCATCGGACACCGTAGAAATGGCTATACCACCGCAGGCACATTCCCGACCTTCATCAGGTTTCTGGCCGGACGCACATAGCTCTCGCTAATATCCGCAATCTCTCCGAGCCGGAAATATTCTCCCTGCCGGGAAACGACTCAGATTTCCAGTTCTTCCAGACTGGAGAAACTGCCAGAAGCTTCCACCCGCAAACGATGAGAAGACGTTTCCAGTCCTCCGGCATCCACCACCTTATTCTGACGCTCAAAGGCAGAGGCAATATCGGCCATGGTTACACCGGTGCTGGAAAGCAATGCCGGATTGACCGTTATATCAATCGTGCGACTCTGCACGCCGAACAATTCCACTTTGGCCACATCCTTCACGTTCAGCAACTCGTTCTTGATTCGCTTGGCCTGATCCTCCAGCTCACGATAGGTATGCGTTTCGCTGCTCAGTCCGTAGAATACGCCCAGCACATCACCGAAATCATCGTTCACCACCGACGGTCCGGCTCCAGCGGCAACTTGGACTGCAACCATCTCCCACTTTCCGCCGCAACTTATCCCAAAGCTGCTGCATTTCGTCGGCACGGATTTCCTTCTTTACATATACCGTGATTTTAGACAGACCAGCCCGGTTATCCGTTTTCAGATAATACAGCTCACCCAATGACTGAATGGCTTCCTCCAGCACATCCGTCACCTGTTGTTGCACCTCCATAGGAGAAGCCCCCGGATAAGAGGTAGTGACCACTGCCTGCTTAATCGTAAACGGCGCATCCTCCAGTTTCCCCATATTGTAGTAAGAAAAGATACCTCCACCCAATATCAGAACCAGCAACAACCAGCTCAAGGCCCTGTTCTGCAAAAGAATTCGCTAATCCTTCATTCGTCTTCCTCCTTTATTCTTCGATGGTCACTTGCTCCTGTTCCGACAAAAACGGCAAACGTGTGGTTATCACCCGTCGGCCGATGAAACGCCCGACAGAATTTCTACCCGGTCCTCCTTTTTCAGCTTGCCCAGCGTCACCGCAACTCGTTTCACTCGGCTCTGTCCGTCTACGCACCACACAAATGCCCCGTGTTCCGGGTCATGGCAAACTACTTCTGAGGGAGTGTCAGGTGATTCTTCTCTCCATCGGCTGCATACGACACAGCAAGTGTACCTGACATACCTCCCAACAAACGTCCGTCCTTGTTATCCAAGATGCAGTCAGCAAATAAGAAATGTTGTTCTCCGTAGCAGTCTGCGTCAGGAAATATTCAGAAGGCACAAATTCCCTGTCAGGAAGTGCATTGAAGCGAACCACACACGCCACAGAATCTTTTTGCCGCATCTGCAACGCCATATCCTCGGGCACGTAAGCTTCTACCTTGATGCGTGAAAGGTCGATAAACGTCACCACCGGAACCGACGGTTTCACATCCTGGTAGCGCTCGATATGCACCTGCTGCACATAACCGTCGAAAGGCGCATACAGACGGCTGTCTTCCCAGGCGTTGACTGCTGCTTCATAATCCGCTTTGGTACGTTCGTAGTTTGCCTTTGCCTGCTCATAATTCATGCCGGAAATGTTGTCTTTGGCATACAGCTGGATATACGGGCATAATCGACCTCCGCCTGACGATACAATGCCTCCGTGCGCTGCTTCTGGATGACAAAATCACGTTCATCAATGGCCGCAATCAGTTGTCCTTTCCGGAAAAACTGTCCCTGCTGCACATCAAATGCATGCACAGGTCCTCCCACCCGAAAAGATAATTCAGACAAGCGGTAAGGCTGCGAAATAAACGTATAGCACCGTGAAGAGGGAGTCTCCATGACTTCAGCATGAACCACCTTCACGCTGGGAAAAGAAGTCTGTTCCTGTGGCGTACGACTGCATGCGCACAAGCACATCCCTGCAAGAAATAAAATCTCTGTTTTCATTCTTCTACAATATTATCATTCTACGTCACAAAGATAGCAGGCCCCATCGTCCCCTTTCACGGGAATTATTCCCAAGCCGCACCTGAAGTGACTGAACCGTAGAAACCAGCCACCCAAACCTTTTTCAGCGCATTTGCAGGAAGAGACTAAAAAATGATTTATTACCATTTGTGAATTTTTTAGTGTAAGAATTGGCTTACCTTCGCAGCCAAATGCAAAAAAACAGAGAAAAGACATGAAAGACAGTATTGACTTCGGAAGTATGGACATTCCGAAATTATTCCGGAAATTACTTATCCCTACGGTGCTGGGAATGATTTTCTCGGCCATCTTCATCATTACCGACGGTATTTTTGTAGGAAAAGGTATCGGCAGTGATGCCCTGGCTGCCGTCAACATTACGGCTCCGCTTTTCCTCATCAATACGGGAGTGGCGCTGATGTTCGGTATCGGTGCATCGGTTGTACCTCCATTCACCTGTCGCAAGGAAAGGTAAAGGTGGCCCGCATCAATATCACGCAGGCAGTGGTGGTTTCCTCCTTATTACTCATCGCCTACGCCGCAGTCATCCTCTGCAACGTGGAAAAATTGCCTTGCTGCTGGGAAGCTCTCCCCGTCTGCTGCCTCTCGCCGTGGAATACATGCACTGGTTTGTCCCCTTCCTGGTCTTCAGTGCCCTGCTGAGTTCCGGCATGTTCTTCGTGCGACTGGACGGCTCGCCCAATTATGCCATGGTGTGCAACATCATACCGGCCCTGCTGAATATCGGACTGGACTATCTATTATTTTCGTTCTTAAATGGGGAATGTTCGGTGCGGCCTTAGCTACCAGCCTGGGATACATCGTAGGTGCCTGATGATTCTGATTTACCTGATGCAGCCGCACCGGTACTGCACTTGTGCAAAGTGAAATTATCATCCAAGAGTCTGCGTCTCACCCTCCGCAACACGGGCTATATGTGCAAACTGGGATTGTCCAGTTTCCTCTGTGAAGCAGCCATTGCCACTATGATGTTTACCGGCAACTACGTATTCATTCACTACCTGGGTGAAGACGGAGTGGCTGCCTACAGCATCGCCTGCTACTTCTTCCCCATCATTTTTATGGTATACAATGCCCATTGCCCAGTCGGCACAGCCCATTCTCAGCTACAACTTCGGTGCCGGAAATCCGGAGCGCGTACGGGCAGCCTTTCGCCTGGCCTGCTGACCGCCATCTCCTGCGGTGTAGTGGTATTTGCCGTTACAGCCCTGTTCTCCGCTCAAATCACCTCGTGGTTTATCGACAGTTCCTATCCAGCACACGACCTGGCCGTCAAAGGACTTCCCCTGTTTGCTTCCGGCTTCGTGTGCTTCGGCATCAACATTGTATCCATCGGCTATTTCCAGAGTGTAGAACGCGACCGTCCGGCCATGGCCATCACCCTGCTGCGTGGTTTTATCCTCATCCTGTTCTGTTTCTGGCTGATGCCCATCCTGTGGGGAGTACCAGGAATCTGGCTGGCCGTCCCCGTTTCCGAACTACTGACCTTTCTTTTTGTCATTACCATCTATTGTCGCAGAAAACGAAGCTAAAGATTTATTACCTTTGTGCCTGCATAAACGCAAAAAGGAATGAAAGCTTTTATTGAGATACTTCGTGAAAAATACGGACTGGCACAGCCGGAAGCCGAAAAGCTGCTGGAACAGATGGAACTGCTAACCTACCGGAAAGGGGAACATATCGTACGGGAGGGAGAGCGTAACTCTTCCTTCCATTGATATTGGGTGGAATAACGGTTATTGGATGTTTCAGCTCATTAATTTTTGCAAGTATTTCATCCTGCCGTCTTAATATATTCTCCGTATTAATCTCAATATTAAGGCGATTGAGATTGTAATCACAAATGTGGGTATATATGTATTCAAGTAACCTTGATTTTTGCTTGAACAGTTCAACAATTTTGGGGAACCATAGTGAAAATGGCAATGTATCCTGTCGTTGACTCCAAACATGTTTCTTTACTACTGACAATGCATCATTCCAACAAGAGCAGAAAGTTTTGGCAACTCCATTATAAATGATCTTTTCATCCAAATCCACCTTTATATGTTGCTCCGTTTGGTTTGGAGTTACATTCTGCCTATTAACGCATTCCTTTAATTCATTGATACTTTGACGCAAATTTGCGAGATTTGCAGCTACTACATCTTCTTTCATTATCTTCTACGTTTTGAGGTTTTATAAAAAGATTCGTTTCTTTGGTTATCCTTGTTCTTATCATCCCGCCATCCCTGTTCGTTACTGGTTCCTCCGCCAGCACTAGGAACAATTGCTTGATGGGGTTGCACTATAAGTTCTGTTACCACATTACCCAATGTCGCACAAAGACGGTTAATGCTTAGATCTGAATCAAGTTTAGAACCGGCAATGCTAAATTCATCCATACAAAAGGATATACCACGAATTTTATCAGAGTTTTCTGCACGATTAAAACGTACATCTATTCCCTTTTCTTTGAGCATATGGAAGAAGTCATGCCATGAGCGAGATGCCGCCAACGCATCAAGAGTTGAGGAACGAAGATTATACTTACGTAATTGATGAGGGCGCAAACGGCTCTTATTTCTAGCTTTGCTGTTTTTAGTAGCAAAGTAAGTTTATACTCTTTTGTTAGAGCACGACAGACTTTTGCATTTCGTATCCGTTCGTTGCTATCAGAAATGAGATTACCGTCATTGTCTATCCGGTTGAATACGATATGGCAATGTGGATGTTCCGTATCATGATGCCTGGCTATGATATATTGGGTATTGCGAATCCCCATTTGTTCCATCCATTTCTTGGCAATCTCCACCATAAGCGCATTTCCTTTTTCGTCGTTGGGAAATGGATGGTATCTTGCGGAGAGAAAGCAAGTGATACGTGTTTCACCGGACTTTTTACTTCGGGCGCATAGAGGCTTGTATCTGAAAAGAATCTGCTATGGTTTTATTGTTGATAGCACAAACACCTTCATGTGCCAAAAGTGTGGCACTCTTTTTCTTGTTCTTTTGGTCATTGGCGTAATTTACTATTCCTCCAAAATCGGCTCTTGTTTTAATCTTCGCTATCATGACTGTTATTTTTTACTTGGGTGATAATTCTGCTGACTTCTGATATAATAGAAAAGCATTGTTGTTTCACTGCTTCCAAACCATAGATGTGCATCTGATGGGCAATCTGATTGACATTATTGGCTATACCGGAAAGGTTACGGATTGCTGACGCTATTTCCGGACTGATGCGCTGACCGACTTCACAGCCCATTGCAGCCTGGTGGCAAAATTCATTGACAGACAATCCTGCCTGTTGGGCTTTGGATTGTATATAGATATAGTCGTTCTCGGTAAACATTACCCGGAAACATTTTGTGCGTTTCTGGTAACTCGCCAACTTTGGGCGACCACCAAGTTTCTTTTCCTTCATACTCATATAAACTTTGATGTACATAAATTGATTTTTTGAGAGTGGCAGTTCTATCCGCTTGCCATATAGGTTTTAGTGACACTAAAACACAAACTTGCCACTCAAAAAATCTTCCTATATTTACCTTGTTCTATTCGGCTTAGTTTGCCATCTTTGATAAAGGCTTCTATCCATTTGTTTGCCGTACTTCCATTTTCACCTAAAGCTAAAACAGTTGCGTCATAATCTTTTTTGGTGAATGTTTCTGGCAACATATTATAAAGGGTATTCCTTCGTGCGTAAGTGCCCGTTTCTAGTGAAAGGATTGTAAACGTTTGGCTGATTTCCTGACAAGTTTCGATAGATGAACACTGCATGGCAAAGCAAGGTCTCGCAGATACTCATGGCTATGGCATAGTCATATTTATGGCAAATCAATTGTATAGTCTTGTCAGAGGAATATGATTCGTGAGTCATATTCTCCAAATGCCGGACAGCAGTCAACACCATCATTATACGATAGGCAATCAGCCCCATCCGTCGGACTACACCCTGCATCTTGTTATCTACTTCGTCACAACATTCCTCATTCACCTGACTTAGATATTCTATAAAGTGTTCCTGCAAATCAGAGGGAAGAGAAAAGGAATAATTACCTTGTCTGACAAATTCTTCATGCAGATAGCAGAATTTATCCCCCATCAGTTGAACATGGCATTCTTGGATTGGGAAATATCATTTGTGGCAAACACGTTTCTTATACCTCTCTTGAAACGAATGATATAAAAACAGAAACGGCTCATCAGACCGTTTTCCGCATCAGGTATCAATTTCCTTACCTGTTCGGGAGTTCCAGCCAAAGCGACTGACACTCTTGGATTGCTGACTTCGCAATATTCCCTGTCCTTGCGGCGGCTTAAACTGACTAACTCATGGTGAAATGCCTTTCGTAATACATCTGAATAATTACCATAGTCCGACTTCAAGTCTGGCTTAATGTGTCACCTTCCGATTCAAATAGCAGTCCGATTCCGTCATTATCTCCCAATATCTTCAGGAAAGAACTTGCGCTACTGTTGGCAGGAATGACAAGCATTCGCATAGGCGGTTCAGTTGGCATGGTCATTCCATCATCTTTCTTGCCTTTGATGTAAGCGTTCATTGCTTCCTTGTACTCCAGCTCCAATCGTTTTGAAGTTCATGCAAATTGCGATTGATAGGTGCTACAAGTTCCCGGCATAAAGTCAATGCACCTTTCCCCATACCGGCATCTGCTACTACAAACAGATAAAGGTTCGGATAAACGATGCGTTCATCGTACACTCCACAAATATTGTGAAAGCAGACAGACAAACACACAATCGCCCCAATCAATATTGTATCACGGTCATCCAGCGATATAGAATTGTTGACAACCTCATTTAGAAAAGGGGGAAGATGCTCAAATACACACTCAGGAAATGCCGGAAGTTCTTCCTCTGACTTTATCCATTTACCCGTTTTTCCATTTTGGATATTTGGCAAAATGGATAAATGTTCTTTGTTGAATGGAGCCAGCGAAATTCCGGCTTGGTTTGCAAGATGGAAAAAGAACGAATGGTAATACCTTGTCCTTTGGATTGCAGACAATGTGTATATTGTTTGTCGGTTTCTTCCCTTTGATAGTTAGGGTAAAACCTGCTAATGCGGTGATAATACTCTCGTCCATTTTCTCCCAATCCGTCCACAAGCGCAAAGCCCAATTCTACCCAATCTTTATAATTGGGTGTTATATCAATGGCACGCTGCTCTATTTCCCGGACAATATTTTCCACATCTTCCTCCACCTTATTATATAGTGGAGTAATACTTGGCATATCTGTTTGCTGTATTTCAGAAGGGACATTCTCCCAATCTTGGGCGAAAAATATTTTCTTTGACATCATCTTTGTATTTAGGGTTAATATATGCTTGTGGATCATGTGGCAAAAAACATGAACGAGCAAACGTCACTTCCGGACATATCTACCAATGGCAAGCCTGTTGCTTTGATACATTTGGTAACAGCCTTAAAGTACCGGGAATGTTCCCAGCCTTTCAAGTCAACGGGTATTATCCATTTTAATCCATTACCGGATGGACTGACAAATAACAGTTCCGTATCAAAATACTCATGGTTGAGTAACTTTTGCTTTAGTTCCATAATATTTTCCACATGATCAAAATCCAGACACATCAATCCGGAGTGCATTATCAGTTCCCTCTCATTCCGTTTACGGAATAGTCCAGAAAAAGTACAATAGTCAAAATGGGTGGCTTTGTACCTTTTGGCTTCAGGAGAAGTAGCCATCAGACGCAAGGCTTCGGTTTGTGGTTGTGCATAATGCCCAGTGATATAGCGGTACACATCCACAATACCTACAGCTCTTATCGGTTCGATGTTCTGGATGGGCTTGCGAAAGAATGAAAACAATAATCAGCCGTTCCCATCATCTGATAATCTTTTGGATTCAACAAATCGTCTGGCTTCCTCCATCAGTTCATCCTGTGTCTTATGCGATTTGTTCTTCAACCAGTCATCAATTTCTGATTGTAGAAAAGCCAGAGCCTTATTTATTTTATGTACGGGGATTTGTTTGGCTGAAACCCATCCATAAACCGTTTGCTTAGCAGGATGCGATGTAGGTAAGCACAGAGCTCATCTATATCCATCCACTTGGGTGAATTACTTGTCTGCTTATTCTGCAGGGCATTTACTTTAGATTGTAGAGCCTCTACGGACTCAATCAGGTAGGACAATGCATTTGGCATCTCCTCCAACGAATTTACTTTATAAGCCATATCTTTCGTATTTTAGAGTTAATGCCGCAAAAATATATGTATGTTTATGGGTGCTAAATAGGTGCTTGAAAGCCACCAATTACCCACTCATTCACCACCGATAGATTTAATTTTTCATTAACATAAAAGGATAATAAAAGAGGGAGCAAACTCTTTTTATAGTAAAATGCTCTCTATTGAGAGTGTCTATGATGCAAAATACCCCTCAAAAGCAGGGGTTTAATGAGGGGTAAATTATGATGTGTTTATGATTCTTTGTTATAAGTCATTGATGCTCAAAGGTGTAAGTTTCCACCATGACCTACAAAGTCAAATTTTCGATGTGTAATGTATTAGCTGCTTTTTCTTTCTGTTCGTTCACGATGGGCATATAAATCTGGGGGCTAATGTTTGTATGCCACATTAAAGATTTAGCTATCCGGTAAATTTTTATAGTGAATCAAGTAAGTGGAAAAACCAAGTAATTTTCTTTCTACTCAATTATAGGCTATATTGTATATAAATTATTATTATAGATTCATTTATCTATATTTTATTATTATAGATTATTTTACCTATAATCATTGGCGAAATAAAAGAAAATTCATACATTTGCCATCGAATCAATGAACCATAATATGTTTGCAACAATTTCAGCAGATATAGTAGCATCCACTTCCTTGTCTGTGAATGAAACTATAGGATTAAAGCAAAGGATAGAATCATTATTTGGCTTGCTAAAAGTGAGTTATCCTGATTTTGAAGGTCGCCAAATCAAAGGGGATTATATAGAGTGCGTAATGCAAAGTGTATCAAACGTATTCCGGATAGCCTTTATAATCAATCCTGCATCAAATCTTTTTCCACAGCTAAAAATGAAAAGACGAAAAATTTCCATACATACGGAATAAGGATGGCTATTGGTATCGGAGATATGAGAATAGTGGATACCGAACAAGGTCATTGATGGTGAGGCCATATATCTGTCAGGACGTGCACTTGAGGAAATGAGTTCCTTAAATAAGGGAACCATGTCTGTACAAACAAGTAACAAGCAATTATCTGCCCCATTACAAACTATAGCCCTATTGGCCGATGCCATATTAAATGATATGACTGTGCGCCAAAGTGAAGTCGTTTACTATAAATTGCTTGGTTTCAAAGAGGCAGACATTGCTAAGAAATTGGGTATATCCCAAGCCAGTGTAAATAATGCTTCTAACAGCCACAAAATGGTATTGTATAGAAGAAGCCATAAAATATTTTGAACAGGTAAATTTTGAGGAATATGAATAGTTGGTTATTCTTAAGTCTGATATTGGCACATGTCATAGGCGACTTCTACCTGCAAAATGATAAATATTGTACACAGAAAGAGGAAAGGAAATTCAAAAGCTGGTTCCTGTATGTGCATTCGCTTATTATCGGCGTGGTATCATGGGCAGTTGTTCCTATTTATGAATTCAGATTTTATGCCCTTGCCATTGCTTTTTCTCATCTGGTGATAGATGTTATCAAAACATATAGCCCCAAAGGATTATGGAATTTTGTGATTGATCAGATTGTTCATTGGGCGATATTGATTATAGTGACATCTTCCTTTGACACTACAACAAAGCTACCAATCCAATCAATGGATTGCAATGGCAGCTTCTCAATACCTCTGTTCATATTAGCGATATTATTGTGCATCAAGCCTGCAAACATCCTGATTAAGTTGGTCTTAAAAAAATATCAAGTTGGAGAAACACAATCCTGTGAAAACATCAAAAATGCAGGAGCGTTAATTGGAAATTTAGAACGAATTCTTACCATCATATTCGTTATCCTTGGGCAATATGAAGCAATCGGTTTTATCATAGCGGCAAAATCCATACTTCGATTCAAAGACACGGATACAGCAAAAACAGAGTATGTCCTTGCCGGAACGTTTCTAAGTTTTGGAATTGCATTGCTGTGTGGTTTAATGGTAACAAAATAACAGATGGACAGTTTTCAAGAGAAATACAATGCGCTTGTCATTAAATACAATGCTCTGCTTGCCGAAAATGAAGAACTGAAGTCAATACTTTCACAGCATGGTATAGTGTATTCCACCATCAAATGTGCTGATGAAAGCACAGCATTTTCTTCCATAATATATCCTCCAATCAAACTCTCTCTTGATGAGAAAATTGCATTGTTCCGTAACTTTTTCAAGGGACGAGATGATGTATTTGCACGACGATGGTTCAACAAAGCCACAGAAAAGGGTGGTTATCAACCTGTCTGCATCAACGAATGGCGCAGAGGAATATGCGATAAGAAAAAGCATAAATGTGCAGAGTGTCCCAACCGCAATTTTGCTACGTTAACCAATCAAGACATATACCGACATCTGGAAGGTAAAGATGAGAACGGATGCGATGTTATAGGTCTGTACGTTGTTACTTCTGATAATAAATGTTCTTTCCTATGTGCTGATTTTGATGACAAGAATTGCACTCATGGATATAAGAACGATGTGTTGGCATTTATTCCCATTTGCAGAGAGTGGAGAATCCCATTCAGTATAGAACGCTCACGCTCCGGCAATGGTGCACATGTATGGATTTTCTTTGATCAACCCATACCTGCCTACAAAGCAAGAAAATTAGGCAATATAATTCTTACGGAAGCATGAAGCGTAATGGACGGATTACATTCGATTCATACGATCGTTTCTTTCCCAATCAGGATAAGTACCGGAAGGCGGATTCGGCAATCTCATTGCGTTACCATTGCAGGGAAAAGCCAGGAAAGCAGGAAACAGCGTTTTTGTAGATGATCAGTTTCTTCCGTTCCAGGATCAATGGACATACCTATACAATGTAAGAAAAATAGATGAAGATACCGTAGATGCATTATTGACACAGCATCAGCAGGAAGATTTTGGAACATTGGCCACATCTTCGGAAAATAAACCGTGGGAAATACCAGTCGTACAAGATGTGAGCAGGAAGACTTTAACGGCAGACTTATAATACATAAATCAGACAGGATATATATTCCTTTAAAGTCTATTTCAGATAAGGCTAGTAATCATTTGAAACATATTGCGGCGTTCAAAAATCCTGAATTTTACAGCAAACAAGCGATGCGTATTTCCACATATAACATTCCTCGTATTATCTGCCGTGCAGATTTTACCGATGAATATCTGGCAATGCTCGGGGGTGCGAGGATGCCATTATCGACATGCTGTATTCCCTCAAAATTGATTATGAAATAGTTAATAATACAAATCATGGTAAACCTATTGGCGTAACATTCAAAGGAAAGGAACGCGATGAACAGTTGGATGCCATTAATGCCCTCATGCCATATTCCAACGGAGTGTTGTCTGCAACGACAGCCTTTGGAAAGACTGTTACAGCCGCAGTTCTGATTGCCCGAAGAAAGACAAATACACTTATTCTGGTACACTCCAAGGCATTGCTTATGCAATGGCATGAACGTCTGTCTGAATTTCTTGACATAGATTTTACAGAAGAGGAGATTTCCAAGAAGCGAGGCAGGAAGAAGGCTTTTTCTCCGGTCGGGTGTCTTGATTCTACCTCTAACACGTTGCATGGTGTTATTGATATAGCCCTTATGCAGTCGTGTTTTGAAAATGACGAAGTCAAGCCTTTTGTAAAAGAATACGGGATGGTCATTGTAGACGAGTGTCATCACGTATCTTCCATAACATTTGAGAATGTGTTAAAACACGTTACGGCACATTATGTCTATGGGCTTACTGCCACTCCAATCCGTAAAGATGGTTTGCAGCCTATTATCTTTATGCAATGCGGTCCGATTCGTTTTTTTGCCGATGCCAAGGCACAGATACAGAAGCAGTCGTTCCAGCGTTATCTTGTGCCGAGATTTACATCTTATAGACCTGTTACCGATGACAAACAATCGTTTACGGCACTATCACAATCCCTCGCTGAATCGGAAATACGGAATAATCTTATAATAGAGGATGTCCTTAATGTTGTGGCTGCAGGCCGAACGCCTATAATACTTACTGCCAGAACTTCTCATGTAGAATTGCTTGCCGAAATGTTGAAGCAGCATGTAGCCAACATCATACAACTCACAGGAGAAGGGACTGCAAAGAACAAGAGAGAAACGCTGCAAAAGTTACAGGATATACCAAAGATGCCCCTCTTGTAATAGTAGCCACGGGAAAATATGTGGGAGAGGGATTTGACTATCCACGACTTGATACACTGTTTTTGGCACTACCAATCTCATGGAAAGGATTGGTGGCACAATATGCCGGACGTTTGCACCGTGAGAATGAGGGCAAGAAAGATGTTCGTATTTATGACTATATTGATATACACGAACCTGTTTGTGAGAATATGTATCGTAAACGCCTAAAAGGATACTCTGCCATCGGTTATCGTGTACTGTCAAAAGATACTCAGACACTGTTTGATAATACAGATGACTTACAAACATCATCATATGAAGGACAGATTTTCAATGGTAACACATTCCGTTTGGCATTTATGCAAAATTTGAAAAGTTCAAGACAATCTATTGTCATATCCTCTCCAAACTCTATCGTACAGAACGAAACACATTTGTTAAAATGCTCAGAGAGTTTCATGTAAGTGGTGTTCAAATTGCAATTCTTACATCAGAGGAAAGCAGTCAGACGAATTATCTAAAAGTTTAGGATTATATGTAAAGATTGTACCTAAACTATCTTTATCCTCGTGTATCATAGATAGGTCCACGGTCTGGTATGGCAGTATCAATATACTTGGCTATGTAACAGAAGAAGATAACATTATTAAAATCACAGATGGTAAACTTGCAAATGAGCTACTTGATATCATGTACGATGAACATATGAATCCACGTGGTTCTGACATTCGTATATCCCATTAAATATTAATGGCATCCATTTTCCAGCAATAGTGAAGAAATACGATGGTGAAAGCTATGGAAAATTTTGGACAGTGTCTTATATTATGACGAATTCTTGGATGACACAGAAATAGAATAATAAACTACCCAAGGGACGAATAGAAAAACGCTATGTCTTCGTCATCTTTTATGTAAGATACTTGATTATTTTTCTCTGCTATTTGCTTTAATTGTTGTCTTTCTTTATCACTCCAGTTATTGAAAGCCTTCAATTTTGAAATAACAAAATGAGTCCGCGCAAAACTATTACTGTTTTCCAAATCCAATATGAGTTTTTCTTTTTCTTTAACTTCTTGAACCTCTACATTTATATTCTGATTGAGCTGCTCCTTTTGATTTTTATAATGAAAAGACACAAGTTTTTCATTTGAAGCCGTTTGTTCAATTATAGTTTTTACGAGAATATCCAATTCTGAATTTTCTGTATAATCTGCCGGAGCAAAATATTTAATCCTTTTATCTTCCATCATTTGTACACTTTCTCTTATCTTGAGTTTCCGGATTAAAACTCCTATTGAATGGCCGGAATTGGTATTAATAAGTTTCATACATGGCATATCAGTATCGCTGTCACCTATATAAATCATGTTTCTAAAAGGAATACGAATATTCTCGGGCTCAAAATAATCATTGACGGCGAAATCATTTACATCCAATGTTCCTTTTTCTATTCTAAAAAGAAATTGTGTCTTGCTTGTATAATTTATAACTTGTGCAGGCCACTGAGCTACACCATCTTTATCATAATAAAATGAACTAGCATAGATTTTCTCAAATTCATCTGCAACCTTAGTTCCTTCAATCATTTCTTTCAGCCCAGAAGATATGATGTAATGTTCCACAATTACCCCCTTACTTCTCCATATTCCCTGATTCTTTTAAACCACGTATCTACACCAGGAAATAACTTTACTTTCGCTCCATAATCCATTAAGGCCTCTCTGTTAAAAACAAACTTTCCATGAGCTTTTTGAA
>ENA-OQHP01000235-OQHP01000235.1-human-gut-metagenome-genome-assembly--contig:-NODE-235-length-18640-cov-2.124615_pt1 | contig 18640 bp, 22 predicted proteins | sample MGYA00242563_ERZ504717 | MGnify/ENA primary metagenome ERZ504717 (study PRJEB26092, sample SAMD00036212) | human gut metagenome | host: Homo sapiens | study: EMG produced TPA metagenomics assembly of... | reverse complement strand
GCGAGGGCGGCCTGCCCTTCGACGTCAGGCTGGGATCTTCGGGGAAGGCTGACGGGGAGGGCGCGGACCGCGATGGGCGGGGATAGCCCGATTATTTTCCGGTTCGGCGAACAGCCGATCGTGTCAATTTGGTCTAACAGAGCCAAACATTTAAGCGTTGGTACGGATATGCGTCCTATCGGGCAAAAGCGAACGACATGGTTGGCGGATGCCACTCGTCCATCGAGCTGGACACTGCAAACGGCGCAAAGTTATGTGATGTCTCGTACGATCCGGGCTACGAGGGCAATGAGGGTCCGGGCATCTACATCATGGACGGCGATGTCGCCTATGTCATGGAGGGCGACCAGAGCGAGCTCAACGATTTTATGGGTCAGTGTATCCAAGATGCCTATAAACAGACCTGCTTGCCTGACCCGCAGACTGCACGCGATAGTGGGTCTGCCCGTACATGGCTGTTCGAGGATGAGATGCCTGGACCGTCGAATCGGGAAGTACGGGTTCGGCGAAGGAGTAGAGACCGCGACCACCACAAAGGTGCCTGTCCTCTTTGTGGTGGTTTTCGGTCTGTCTCGATCTGTAACATCTTGGCCGCTAAAAGTGGGCCTGGTGTTACAGATTTAGATTTTTGATCCGGGTGTCTTCTGTTTGTCTCAATCTGTAACAGGTAGAGCTCTATTTGCCGAGTAGATGTTACAGATTGAGACAAACGGGTGCCGCTGGTCATTTCATCTCGATCTGTAACATTTAGAGCTATAAACAGCCGCTAGATGTTACAGATTGAGATAGTAAGGGGACGAGGCCGTAGCGGGTGAGCGCACCTGCCCCCTATCTTTCAATCACTCAGAAAATCTTATATATAGAGACTTAGATTTGTGTATAAGATCGCGTAAAGCTGGCAACAATACTTCTCGAACAACGTGAAGCCGCCCCGTAGGCGGCCGCCCCAAGAGAGGTGATTCCATGAGAATCGATAAGCTAGCAATGACGTCGCGCGAGGCGCTGCAGACCGCCATGAGCACGGCTGCCGATGCACAGGCCGGCGCGGTGGAGCCGATCCACCTGCTGTCTGCCCTGCTCGGTGCCGGCGAGCGCAATATCTCCGTGATCATCGAGCGCATCGGTGCCGACCCGGCTCAGCTCGCACGCTCCACACAAGATGCCATCGACCATGCGCCAAGGTGTCGGGCGGAGGGTCAGCAGATGGGCCTGTCCAACGAGCTCGTTCGCGTGATCGAGAAGGCCGAGAAAAAGGCCACCAAGATGGGCGACAGCTTTGTGGTGACCGAGCATCTGCTGATGGCACTTGCCGAGGACAAGGGCGAGGCTGGTCGTGTACTGCGTGACGCCGGCGTGACCAAGGAGCGCATCGAGCAAGTCTACGAGGAACTGCGCGGCGATGACCGCGTGACGTCTGCCGAGGACAAGACGCAGTTTGAGGCGTTGGAGCAGTACGGTCGCAACATCTGCGATCTGGCTCGCGCCGGCAAGCTCGACCCGGTCATCGGCCGTACCGACGAGATCCGTCGTACTATTCAGGTTCTGTCCCGCCGCACCAAGAACAACCCCGTGCTTATCGGCGAGCCGGGCGTCGGCAAGACGGCCATCGTCGAGGGCATTGCTCAGCGAATCGTGGCCGGCGACGTACCGAGCACCCTGCGCGACCGCGACCTCATCGAGCTCGACATGAGCGCGCTGGTCGCCGGCGCCAAGTACCGCGGCGAGTTCGAGGACCGCTTGAAGGCCGTGCTCAAGGAAGTGCAAAAATCCGAAGGCAAGGTCATCCTGTTCATCGATGAGCTCCATACCATCGTGGGCGCGGGTGCCACCGAGGGCTCCATGGACGCCGGCAACATCCTCAAACCGGCGCTCGCTCGTGGCGACCTGCACGCGATCGGCGCGACCACGCTCGACGAGTACCGCAAGTACATCGAGAAGGACGCGGCGCTCGCCCGTCGTTTCCAGACCGTGATGGTCAGCGAGCCTACCGTCGAGGACACCATTTCAATCCTGCGTGGCCTGAAGGAGAAGTACGAGATCTTCCACGGCGTACACATCACCGATAGCGCGCTCGTGGCTGCCGCCGACCTCTCCGACCGCTACATCGCCGACCGCTTCCTGCCCGACAAGGCTATCGACCTGGTCGATGAGGCCGCGAGCCGCCTGCGCATGGAACTCGACAGCATGCCGGTCGAGATCGACGCCACCACGCGTCAGCTCACCCAGCTGCAGATCGAGGAACAGGCGCTCATGAAAGAGACCGACGACGCCTCTAAGGAGCGTTTGGAGCTCTGCGCCAAGAGATTGCCGAAGTCCAGGAAAAGCTCAACGTGCAAAAGGCCGGCTGGCTCAACCAAAAGAACGCCATCGACCACGTGCAGGAGCTTAAGGCCAGCTTGACGCGGCCAAGAGCGAAGAGGAGCGCGCGACGCTGCAACGGCGATCTGGGCCGTGCGTCCGAGCTTCGCTATTCTGTGATCCCGGGTCTGCAGCAGCAGATTCAGGATTCCGAGGCTGCGCTCGAGGCGCAAAAGCAGCAGGACGGCGAGGGCTCAACGAACAGGTGACCTCCGACGAGATCGCGAGGTCGTGAGCGCCTGGACCGGTGTGCCCGTGTCCAAGATGATGCAGGGCGAGCTCGACAAGTTGAAGGGCTTGGAGGGCGAGCTGCATAAGCGCGTTATCGGTCAGGACGAGGCCGTCTCCGCTGTAGCCGCGGCCGTGCGTCGCAGCCGTGCGGGTCTCTCCGACCCAGACAAGCCCATCGGCAGCTTCTTCTTCCTGGGCCCCACCGGCGTAGGCAAGACCGAGCTCGCCAAGCGCTGGCCGAGTGCCTGTTCGATGACGAGCGCGCGCTCGTGCGTATCGACATGTCCGAGTATATGGAGAAGTTCAGCGTCCAGCGTCTGATCGGTGCGCCCCCGGGATACGTGGGCTATGACGAGGGCGGCCAGCTCACCGAGGCCGTGCGCCGTCGTCCCTACTCCGTGATCTTGCTCGACGAGATGGAGAAGGCTCATCCGGATGTCTTTAACGTGCTGCTGCAGGTGCTCGACGACGGCCGTTTGACCGACGGTCAGGGTCGCCAAGTGTCCTTCAAGAACACGATTATCATCATGACGTCCAACGTGGGCTCCAAGGCTATCGCCGATCTGTCCGGCAAGGACGAGGAGGAGATGCGCCATCAGGTTGACGGGGCCATGGCTCAAACCTTCCGCCCCGAGTTCCTCAACCGTATCGACGATATCGTGGTGTTCCATCCGCTCGGCATGGCGCAGATCGAGAAGATCGTCGACATCCAGCTCGCCGACGTCCGCGCGCGTCTGGCCAAGGAGCGCATGACGCTGGCCATCACCCCGGCGGCCAAGCAGATGCTCGCCGTGGGCGGCCTGGACCCGGTCTTTGGTGCCCGTCCGCTCAAGCGTCTCGTGCAGCGCGAGGTCGTGGATGCCATTGCCGCCGCTATCATCGACGGTACGGTGCGCGAGGCGATCAGGTGACGGTCGATGTCGACAAGGACGGCGGTTTTACCGTCGTGTGCGACAATACGCCGGCGGCCACCTACGAGGTCCCCGACGCCGAGTAGATTTTGGGAGATGCCTTAAAACCTGCCAGTCGTCTCTAAACGCCAAGGGCGCGGATCCAATTGGGTCCGCCGCCCTTTTTCGTGCGACAATCGATGATGTTGAGCGGATGCGATGCAAGGAGCTATGCAGATGAAAGACGAGAACAAGACGAACGCACCGGCGGCTGAGGCAGTGCCCGCCGCACCCAAGCCTGCGCCTAAACCGGCGCCCAAGCCGCGCGACCCCTACATCCGCGCCGAGAACGAGGACGACGACGGCTACGATCCCTACAGCGATCGCCGCCCCGAGCGCGAGCCGATGTTCGAAGCCGACCCGTGGCGCTGAGTGCCACCCAAAAGGCCACCAATAAGTTGCGGTGAATAGGGACTGTTTTGCGGTTTGACCAGCAAAAACAATCCCTATTTCACCGCAACTGCGTTAGGGATGTGGATGTCGGGCGGCTGTCTTCGGGCTGGCTAGTCCTGGGCCTTGATGCTCGGCAGGAGAATCTGGGCGAGGTAGTCGGTCTCGAGTTTGGTCGCGGCGTCTGCCTTGCCGTCTTTACCGACCAGGTCGTTCTTAATCTGGCTATAGGTGTAGCGGTTGCCGGTCGTAAGCTCGACAAGCTCAATGGCCGTGTCCATGGGGTAGTCGACACAGGTCCTGCGTGCGTCCATTAACGGTTTGCGGAATCACGTACGGATAGACGGGGCCGCTGGCGTAGACGGTGTAGCCGTTGCCCAGGCTGACCGTGCCCAAAACCGTATCGCCGTCATCGGGGGTAAAGGTCTCGCCGTCGCGCACTGCGACAAGCGTCACGAGCGGTGTGTTGGTGTCGCTGTCCAGATAAATGCACAGCGTGCTGCCGTTTTGCCAGGTTGCGACCTTGCCATACCACTCAACCGGAATATCGAGCTGATACAGGTTCGTCGCCTTGTGCCGAGCGTCGGCATCGCGGGCGGACTGAGCCTCGCTTGCGCTTACGGCGTTGGCGGCGGCATCGCGGCGCGTAATTGCCGCCTGCTGGAGTATCTTTGCCGCGGCGGCAGAGCTTGCGCCCCCTTCCTCGGCATACTTGGCGGCGGCATCGATCTGGTCGTCAGTCACCGTGTCGGCCGAAGGTACCTTGAGCTTAAAGGTGGCTTGAGCGCGCAGATCCTGCCCATCGCTCTTAATGGTGACCTGCGCTTGGTGGTCGGGACGGTGTAGATGGTGCCGTCTTCCGCGATGGGGGATCCAGCAATGGAGAGCGTGTAATCGCCGGGCAGCAGCTTAATGCCGCGACCGTGCTCGTCAACGTAGAGCGTTTCGCTCACAGAGGAGCCGTCGGAGTCCTGGCCACTCACCTGCACGGGGATCTTTGAGCCGGTGGAGCAGTCGAGCCCCGCGGCATGTACGCCAATTTGCACCGACATCATCGTGTGCGCACTGGCGGCGACAGCGGCAGCCTGCTCTTGCTGATATCCGTTCCAGGCAGCATAGCCTGCGTCGCCGGCGACGAGCGCGACGGCCACAACGCCGGCAACCATCAGGTTGCGGCGCCTGGGCGACATCTTACGATGACGAACCTCGGCTTCGCGTGCCGAAGGAACGGACGGTAGGGGAATATCGCCCATGGCGATGGTCTCGTCCACGGCAGGCGCAGAGCCTAAGCCAGGGAGCTCGCGGGTCAGCGAATCTTCGGCCGGCAAGTTGTCGAGCAAGATGGTTTCCTCGCTCGTGTCGGATCCGGGCTGGCCGTCGGCCTCGCATTCGGATTCCTCGTGCCCCGCCTCGTCTTCGGCGGGCGCGGCGCCATCGTCTTTTGCATCCCGATCATCGGGCTGCGCCTCGATTTCCGGCTTATCCTGCACATCAACGCTCGAATCGTCAAACGCAATCTCGGCCAGCGCAATCCGGTCTAGGCTCTCCAGGGCCTCGGCACACGCTTCTGCATCTTGGACCGCGTCCTCTTGGCCCGTCGTCTCATCTTTCATATATCCCCCAAGCTCAATATCGGGACAACACTGTACCCAAAACGGGACCCTATAGAGCCGCCGCATGATTTGAAATCCGATTTTATATATGCGCATGTTTTTGAATAGATGAATAGAGGCGCAATGACAAAAGCCCCCGAAAAGCGAGCGAAACGCTTTCCGGGGGCTCTGCGAGACATTGGATGAAAAACCTGGCGGGCGGGCCTATGCCCAGGCGCCAACAGCGACCAACATGTTACTCGGCGTGCGCGTAATCAACCTTGGCGCGGCGAGCGGTAGCCTTCTCCCAATCGCTGGTGCCCTCAAAGACATCCTGCTTGTAGGGATTGCGGCCGAGCTTCTTGGCACGGTAGGCGATGTAGATGATTGCGGCGACGTTGGCGATCAGCGCGGCGACCGAGACCGCGGTAGCGCGCCGGGGTCGAGCGTGGAGTGGGTCACAAAGATGGACTCCTCCTGGAAGTACGGGAACACCTGGGCAAACATGCACCAAATGGCCAGCGTGAAGGCGCGGTTCTGGATCCAGCCGCCCTTGTTCCAGATAAAGGCGGCGACGGTGGGCGCCAGCAGCACCGCAAAGCCGCAGAACCAGGAGTGGGTGGGCAGGCAGTTGTAGGTGTAGCAGAAGTTCCAGATATCGTAGGCGATGATGTAGACCCAGGTCATGTCGGGCCACAGCATATCGGTCTGATCCTCGGAGGCGTAGACGCTCCACCAACCGGTCATGCAGAAGATGTTGATGATGCCGGCGATGCCGTTGAACACGTTGTTCCAGCCGGCCAGCTGCGTAGCACCTTCGGAGGTGACCCAGGTGGATTCGCCCAGGACAAAGAAGTGATAGGCGCTCTCAAAGTCGGACACGACGGCGATCATGATGTTGATGCGACGATCACAAACGGCCATGCGCGGAACCAATGCGCCTTGCCGATCTTGCCCACTGGTACTTAATGGCAATGAAGCCCCAGCAACCGGCCAGCGCCGCGTATACCTTGGCGTAGTGGAACCAGCTGTTCTGGTACACATGGGTGGGGTTGGTGAGCGCCCACTCGGCACCCTGCGAAACGCCCACGGCGATGGCGACGCAGTAGATGGTCATGGCCAGCGGAGCCACGCCAAAGATGATTGCCGCGCCCAGCTTGGTGCGGCGGCCGACCTCGTTGAGCACGATCAGGCCAATAAAGACCATGGCCCAGCCAGCCCAGTGGATAAGGGTATCGCTACCCCAAACGTCGAACAGCATGCTGCTCTCCATTCACACGCCCGCGGCCCCTCTTCTGATCGCGGGCAGTTTGGCCAAATGTCGTCAGTTCTGGGGCTTGCGCTCCGGATACTTGGCGGTATAGCCCTCGATGTGGAGTGTCGAGGCGATGATTTCCTTGACCGTCTCGTCGGGCACATCGGGGTGTGTGCGGATATACATCAACAACCCCATGATGAGGGTGTAGAACGTCTCGTAGACATGGTCGATGCGTAGCTCATGATGGGCGACAAAATCCACCACGGTGGTGTCGCAGATATACTGCGCCACGCGCTGGACCACGTTGTGCAAAAAGCCGCCGTAGAGCGCACCGCTGCTCGAGGTGAGCGTGCTCGGCAGCTCGTGGCCGCTCACGACCAGACGCTTAAAGAGCGGGGCGACGGTGTCGAGCGCGCCTTCGATATCACCGACGGTGCGGCCGGCGTTCCACCGCTCGAGCTCGGAGATAAAACCGTCGATTGCCTCGTCCATGACAGCGGTGACGGCGGCGTCCATATCAGCAAAGTAGTGGTAGAACAATGAGCGCGTGCAGCCGGCTCGCTTGGTCACGGCCGATACCGAAAGATGAGACACGCCCAGCTCGGAGCTCACGGTGCGCACGGCGGCGAGGATCTCGCGACGGCGTTCGTCGCCCGTCAAGCGCTTTGCCGCGCTATCGGATGCGGGGACGGCATCGACCACAGAGGTATCTGCTGTGTTGTCGCCCATGTTTTGCCGCCTTTCATCCTCTTTTGCCTGACCGTTCACCTAACAGTCTTGAATATTGTTGACGGTTCGTCAATACTATTTTTGACACAATGTCAACAATGGCGGGTGAACGGCATAGGGCATGCCCGACCTGCAAAAAAAGAGGGGCGCTGCGGCCTCGTCGGGCTGCGGCAAGAGAAGGGACAACCATGATTCTCAACGGACCGGGAATTAGCTACACCGAGCCCGATATCGGTTCGGAGTTCGTGCCGCCGCTGCCGGAGCATCCGCGCGAGGCAATTGTCAAGCTGTGCGAGCACTGCACCAACCGTCTGCTGCATCGCGACGAGCTGCTGGGCTACGAGTACTGGTCGTTTGCCGAGGCCGCGACCGACGAGCAGGCCGAGGTGCTCTGCAAGATGAAGATGCGCCGTCCCTACACGCTGCCCGAGATGGTCAAGCTCACCGGCATGCCCGAGGCCCAGATCGAGAAGATGCTCGACGACATGAGCTACACGGGTCTGCTCGAGTACAACTGGGAAAACCCCGAGCGCGCCAAGCAGTGGGTGCTGCCCATGCTGGTACCGGGTTCCGCCGAGTTCCTCAACATGCGCGTGAGCCAGCTCGAAGAGCACCCGGTCTACGCCAAGTTCTTTGAGCAGGCGTCCAAGGGACCGCTGTCCAAGCCACGCCGATGGTGCCGCCCGGAGCGCCGGCATCGGCATGCACGTCATTCCGGTCGAGAAGGCTATCGATGCCGCGAGCACGTCGGTGCCGATCGAGCATATCGAGCATTGGCTCGACAAATACGAGGGTAAGTATGCCGCCAGCACCTGTAGCTGCCGCGCGAGCCGTCGCGTGATGGGCGAGGGCTGCGCCGACGACCCCGCCGACTGGTGCATCGCCGTGGGCGATATGGCCGACTACGTGGTTGAGACCGACCGCGGCCACTATGTGACGCGCGAGGAGGTTTACGACATCCTGCGCCAGGCCGAGGACAACGGCTTTGTGCACCAGATCACCAATATCGACGGTGAGAACAAGATCTTCGCCATCTGCAACTGCAACGTCAACGTGTGCTATGCCCTGCGCACCTCTCAGCTGTTCAACACGCCCAACCTGTCGCGCTCGGCCTATGTCGCCAAGGTCGAGAAGGACAAGTGCGTGGCCTGCGGTCGCTGCGTTGAGGTGTGTCCGGCCGGCGCCGCCAAGCTGGGCCAGAAGCTCTGCAGCAAAAAGGCCGGCGGACAGGTGCCCGAGTATCCGCGCCAGGAGCTGCCCGACGCCACCAAGTGGGACCACACCAAGTGGTCGCCCAACTACCGCAACGACAACCGCATCGAGACGCATGAGTCCGGCACCGCGCCCTGCAAGACGGCCTGCCCCGCGCATGTCGCCGTTCAGGCTATTTGAAGCTCGCGGCTCAGGGCCGCTATGACGAGGCGCTGGCGCTCATCAAGCGTGAGAACCCGCTGCCCGCTATCTGCGGCCGCGTGTGCAACCGCCGCTGTGAGGATGCCTGCACCCGCGGCCGTGTGGACGCCGCCGTGGCTATCGACGAGGTCAAGAAGTTCATCGCCCAGCGCGATCTTGATGCCGCGACCCGCTATGTCCCACCCGTGGTGACCCCGACGCGTGCCGGCGGCTTCGACCAGAAGATCGCCATCATCGGTGCCGGTCCGGCAGGTCTGTCCTGTGCCTTCTATCTGGCCGAGAAGGGCTACAAGCCCGTCGTGTTCGAGAAAAACGAGCGCCCGGGCGGTATGCTCACCTACGGCATTCCCAGCTTTAAGCTGCAGAAGGATGTTATCGAGGCCGAGGTCGAGGTCATTCGCCTGATGGGCGCCGAGTTCCGCTATGGCGTGGAGGTCGGTCGCGACGTGACGCTCGACGAGCTGCGCGAGCAGGGTTTTAAGGCCTTTTATGTTGCCATCGGCTGCCAGGGCGGCCGCTTCGCCGGTATTCCGGCGAGGATGCCGAGGACGTGACCGTGGCCGTCGACTTTGCGCGAGGTCAACAGTGGCAAGATCGACGCGCTGCCCGGCCGCACCATCGTGGTGGGCGGCGGCAACGTGGCCATCGACGTCGCGCGCAACGCCTGCCGTCTGGGTTCCGAGCACGTTGAGATGTTCTGCCTGGAGAGCGAGGCCCAGATGCCCGCCAGCGAGGAGGAGCGTCGCGAGGCCGTTGAGGACGGCGCTCACATCAGCTGCGGCTGGGCCCCAAGGAGGTTCACCTGGACGAGGCCGGTCGTGTGTGCGGTATCACCTTCAAGCGCTGCACGCGTGTCTTTGACGACGAGGGCCGGTTTGCGCCCGAGTACGACGAGAACGATCTGCGCCGCGTCGATGCCGACCGCGTGGTCATGTCGATTGGCCAGTCCATTGTGTGGGGCGACCTGCTGGCTGGCTCCAAGGTGGAGCTCGGCCGCGGCCAGGTGCTCTTGCCGACCCCCAGACCTATCAGACCGCTGAGCCCGACATCTTTGTGGGCGGCGACGTCTACACCGGTCCGAGCTTTGCCATCGACGCCATCGCCGCCGGTCACGAGGCCGCCGTGTCCATCCATCGCTTTGTGCAGCCGGGATCCACGCTCACCATCGGCCGCAACCAGCGCCACTACACCGCGCTCGACCGCGACGATGTCGTGATCGAGAGCTACGACAACGCGAGCCGCGAGGTGGCGCATGTCGACCGCGAGCGCGAGAAGCTGCACCCTTTAGCGAGTACGTCGAGACCTTTACCGAGGAGCAGGTGCGCGCCGAGACCGCCCGCTGCCTGGGCTGCGGTGCTCGATCGTCGATCCCAACAAGTGCATCGGCTGCGGCCTGTGCACCACCAAGTGCGCGTTCGATGCCATCCGCCTGGATCGCGATCGCCCCGAGTGCTCCACGATGGTCAAATACGAGCAAAAGCTCCCAAGCCTCGGCAAGTACGCGCTCAAGCGTGCCATCAAGATTAAATTCGGTCGCAAGTAAGTAGTCATAACGGGAACGGCGGAAGGAATTAAAAGTGCACGAGCTCGGAATCGTTTACCACATCATTCGCGATGTCGAGAACGTGGCGCGCGCCAATGGCGTGAGTCGCGTTTCGAGCGTCACGCTGCTGCTGGGCGAGGTCTCGGGCGTCGTTCCCGACTTGCTGCTCGACGCTTGGCGCTGGGCGGCAGATAAAAAGCCCATCGCGCAGGGCGCGGAGCTTATTGTGGAGCCTGTCGAGGCCGTGACGCATTGCGAGGCGTGCGGCCGCGACTATGCGACAGTCGAGCACGGCAAGACCTGCCCTCATTGCGCAGCGGCGAGACATACCTGCTGCAGGGCCAGGAGGTCATGATTAAGCAGATTGAGACCCCCGACGAGGAACCGGCTGACGCTGCCCCCGACGGCCCTTCCGACGTCCTCGACGCCGTCGATGCCGCCCACCCCCTCCACATCGTCTAGGATTCCCTATAAGTTGCGGTGAAATAGTTCCTAAATCCAGCCTTCTGGCTCTTAAACAAGAACTATTCCACCGCAACTTTTTTGAGTGGTTTCGTAGATCATAAGTCGCGCAAATAGTCAAGTCATACCTGTTTGAACAATGTAGCGGCAGTACAAGCGCATTCGCGCTTGCCTAAAATCGATATTAATGAACAGTCTGCTTGTATCTGTAAAATGCGTGGCTTGATGAGCGACGCCTTGGCGGGTAATGAGTCGAAAAGCAGCAACGTAACCAACTTGTAACAAACTTAGACGTTTAAACAAATAATCCAACCTTTTGCGGATTTAGCTATAATTCCACAAACCAAACAGGTATACTCCTTTCATGTCGTGTAGGAATTACGTAGACAAAAAGGAGGTTATGTGATGGTAAGTATTGTTCTTGCTAGCCACGGGGACTTGGCAGCTGGAATCAAGCAGACGGGCTCGATGGTCTTTGGCGATCAGCGTCTGTGGCCGTGGTCTCGCTCGAGCCGAGCATGGGCCCCGACGACTTCCGTGCTAAGGTCGAGGAAGCAATCGCTTCCTTCGAGGACCAGGAGCAGGTGCTCTTCCTCGTTGATCTGTGGGGCGGCACGCCGTTCAACCAGATTAGCGGGCTCATCGAGGCCATGATTCCTGGGCTATCGTCACCGGTGTCAACCTGCCTATGCTCATCGAGGCATATTCGCAGCGCTTTGATGCAAAGAACACTGCACATGCGATCGCAAAACATCTCGTGACTGAGGCTAAGGCTGGCGTGCGCGTCAAGCCCGAGTCTCTGGAGCCCGAGGAGAAGAAGCCGGCTACGGCCGCCGCTGCTCCTGCAGGCGCCATCTCCGGGAACGGTCATCGGCGACGGGCACATCAAGATTGCCCACGTCCGTATCGACACCCGTCTGCTGCATGGTCAGGTGGCCACCACGTGGACCAAGCAGATCAACCCAACCGCATCATCGTGGTTTCCGACGGCGTTGCTCACGACGAGCTCCGCAAGACCATGATCGAGCAGGCTGCCCCTCCGGGAGTCCATGCCAACGTCGTGCCTATCAAGAAGATGGCCGAGGTCGTCAAGGACACGCGTTTTGGTGACACCAAGGCCATGCTGCTCTTCGAGAACCCGCAGGATCTGCTCAAGGCCATCGAGGCCGGCGTCGACATCAAGGAAGTCAACATCGGTTCCATGGCTCACTCCAAGGGCAAGGTCGTCGTCACCAACGCCGTCGCTATGGGCGATGACGACGTTAAGACCCTCGAGGCCTCAAGGCAAGGGCGTCAAGTTCGAGGTCCGCAAGGTTCCTTCGGATGCCTCCGAGGATCTCGACGCCATGTTGAAGAAAGCTAAGGCCGAACTGGCCGCTCAAGCATAGTAAAGGAGGGTCCGATACATGTCTGCAATCACTATTCTGCTTGTTGCGATTGTCGCGTTGCTTGCCGGTATGGAAGGCATTCTGGATGAGTTCCAGTTCCATCAGCCGCTCGTGGCATGCACGCTTATCGGTCTCGTAACCGGTCACCTTCAGGAGGGCATCCTCCTGGGCGGTTCGCTCCAGATGATGGCCCTTGGCTGGGCTAACGTCGGCGCCGCCGTCGCGCCTGACGCCGCTCTGGCCTCGGTCGCTTCTTCGATCATCATGGTGCTCGCCCTCAACGGCGGCGCCACTGATTCGGCCAAGGCCGTTACCGCGGCCATCGCCGTCGCCGTCCCGCTGTCGGTCGCTGGTCTGTTCCTGACCATGATCTGCCGTACCATTGCTACCGCTATCGCTCACGCCATGGACGGTTGCGCCGAGAAGGGCGACTTCTCCGGCATCGAGCGCTGGCAGTACGCTGCCATCCTCATGCAGGGCCTTCGTATCGCCATCCCGGCAGTACTTCTGTGCGTTATCCCGGCCGAGGCTGTTACCAACGCGCTTAACGCTATGCCCGACTGGCTGTCCGGCGGCATGGCCGTCGGCGGCGGCATGGTCGCTTCCGTCGGTTACGCCATGGTCATCAACATGATGGCCACCAAGGAGACCTGGCCGTTCTTCATCCTCGGCTTTGTCCTTGCTGCCATCCCTCAGCTCACGCTGATCGCCCTTGGCTCATCGGCATCTCCCTTGCCTCATCTACCTTGGCCTTAAGGATCTGGCCAAGCAGGGTGGCGGCACGGGCGGTGGCTCCGGCGACCCGCTCGGCGACATTCTGAACGATTACGAGTAGGAGGGGAGTGATACATATGGCAGAGAACAAGATTCAGCTCACCAAGGCTGACCGTAAGAAGGTTTGCTTCCGTCATCAGTTCCTTCAGGGCTCGTGGAACTACGAGCGTATGCAGAACGGCGGCTGGTGCTTCGCAATGATCCCTGCGATCAAGAAGCTCTACACCAGCAAGGATGACCAGATTGCCGCGCTTAAGCGCCACCTGGAGTTCTATAACACCCACCCCTATGTTTCCGCCCCCGTCATTGGCGTTACCCTCGCCCTCGAGGAGGAGCGCGCCAACGGTGCTCCGATCGATGACGTCGCCATCCAGGGCGTCAAGGTCGGTATGATGGGCCGCTCGCCGCGTCGGTGACCCCGTCTTCTGGTTCACCCTTCGCCCGATTCTGGGCGCTCTGGCGCTTCCCTGGCCATGTCCGGCAGCATCGTCGGTCCGTTGCTGTTCTTCTTCGCGTGGAACATCATCCGTTACGCTTTCCTGTGGTACACACAGGAGTTTGGCTACAAGGTCGGCTCCTCTATCGCCAAGGACCTCTCCGGCGGTCTGATGGGCAAGGTCACCGAGGGCGCTTCCATCCTGGGTATGTTCATCATCGGCGCCCTGGTCGAGCGCTGGGTGTCCATTTCCTTCACCCCGATCGTCTCCACGGTCAAGCAGTCTGCTGGCGCCTTTATCGACTGGGCTAGCCTGCCTTCCGGTTCCGAGGGTATCAAGGAAGCGCTGACGATGTACAACTCCGTCGGTGCTACCGCCCTTGATCAGATGAAGGTCACCACGCTCCAGGGTAACCTCGATCAGCTCATCCCCGGCCTTGCCGCCGTGTGCCTGACCCTGCTGGTCTGCAAGCTCCTCAAGAAGAAGGTCAGCCCGATCGTCATCATCCTGGCTCTCTTCGCCGTCGGCATCATCGGTCGCTTCTGCGGCTTCATGTAGCACGCTTCGGCTTAAGACCGAGAGTTGCTAGGTAAGGGCTTTTGAGCCATTGAAACGGACCGCACCCGGTGGGTACACTGGATGCGGTCCGATTGTTTTTATTGGAGGGCGAGGCGCGTATGGCGCAATCTCAGAACAGCACGGTCGATCTGGCAACGCCGGCAACCTGCCTGATGGGGCTTACCAGCCACGGTAACGTGATGGTGGGCAATAAGGCGTTTGAGTACTATAACGAGCGCAATCCCGAGGATTATATTCAAATCCCGTGGGACGAGGTCGACTATATTGCCGCCGAGGTTTTGCGCGGCACCAAGAAGATTACGCGTTTTGCCATCTTCACCAAGGACAACGGTCACTTTACGTTTTCGACGCGCGACGACAAAGAGACGCTTCGCGCGGTCCGCAAGTACGTCGACGAGAATAAGCTCGTGCGTTCGCCCGACTTTATCGATGTGACGGCCAAGGGCGCCAAGAGCATCCCCTCCGTCATCAAAGGCCTCTTCCACAAAGGCAACTAGCTCCTCATAAGTTGCGGTGAAATAGTTTCTAAATACGGCTTTAGATGCTTCAGACAGGAACTATTCCACCGCAACTTCGAAGTCTAGTCATGCGACGTATGGCGATGCAGTAAATCTGCTACACTAGTACAACATGCCTCCGTAGCTCAGGGGATAGAGCACCGCTCTCCTAAAGCGGGTGTCGACGGTTCGAATCCGCCCGGGGCACCAGAGAATATGACGGCGTCGCGATAGCGGCGCCGTTTCTGGTTTGTGGGGACCGCCGGCGGATTCGGACGTCGCACCCGCGTCGCCAATTTCCCCGCGGGGGAGTTTTCGAATCCGCCCGGGGGCACCAGAGGAATATCGAGCCCGGTACCACCACGGTGCCCGGGCTCTTTTGGTGTTAGAGCTGCGCCTTTCCATGCTAGCGGGTCGCATCAAAGCAAAGCGCCCGCTTGCCGGGGGAGCGAAGCGGCGCTTCTGAGCGAATATGTTTGCGGCGTTCGCTGCGCAGATAATAAGCAGCCGGCTAGTTGCTTGTACCGGAATCGTCGCCTGAATCAGTACCAGAGCCAGAAACCGAAACCGTCAGCGTGATCGTGCTGTCGGTGGACTGCTTACCAGTGGGGGAGACGCCCGTCACGGTGGCGTTTTCGTTGCCACTCACGGGGTTGCCGTTCTGATCGCAGAATGCGATGTTGTAGAATCCGGCGTTGTTGAGCGCGGTGACGGCGGCGGAGATGCTCTTGCCGTACAGGTTGCCCGGAACGCTGGCCTTGCCGGACTTCTTGGCGATGACGACGGTGATCGTGGCGCCGGGCTTCTGCTTGCCGCTGGGGTTCCAGCTAATGACGGTGCCTCGGTGACGGAATCGTTCTCCTGGTAGCTCACGTTGACGCCAAAACCGGCCATGTCGAGAGCGTTGCGTGCCTGGGCCTCGGTCATGTCGGTCAGATCGGGGACGGAGGTGGTGTCAGGACCGCTGGAGACCTTATACGAGATGGTCGTGCCCTTCTCGACTTCCTTGCCGGCATCAGTGCCCTGCTCAAAGACCTGGCCTTCGTCGGCCTCGTTGGCCTCCTCGGTTGCGTTGCCCTTCAGGCCCACGCTTGCCAGCGCGGCCTCGGCCTGGTCCTTGGTTAGGCCGACGAGCTGCGGAACCTCAACTTCTCGGAGGCTTGGGGCCCTTGGAGATCACCAGGTTAACCTTGGAGCCTTGGGCTTCTTAGTGTTGCCGTTGGGGGTCTGCTCGGCAACCTTGCCCTCGTCGACATCGTCGTTATAGCTCTGGTCGACAGTTCCGACCTCAAGGCCGGCCTCCTTGATCAGCTCGATAGCGGTCTGCTGGTCCTTGTTAAGCACATCGGGCACCGTAACCTGCTCGCCCCCAAAGAGCCCGGTGGCGAAGGCCACCACAACGCCAACCACGGCGATTGCGGCGACTACGGCGGCGATAATCTTGTTCTTGTTGGACTTGGGCTGATCGACCTCGTAGGAACCGGTGGAACCCGAGACGGCGCTGCGGGGTTGGTCTGTCCGCTTACGCCCGATACGGGGCGAACCATAGCGCGCGTGGAGTCAGACAGCTCACGGGTCTTGGTGGCGCCCAGGTCGCCCGCGGCACCGATGATGCGCGTGGGCTCGGAGACGTTGACGGCGCGGCCGGACAGGTAGTTGTTGAGCACCTGGCGCAGCTCGTCTGCCGTCTGGAAGCGGTTCGACGGGTCCTTTTCCATGCACTTGAGGATGATGCGCTCCAGATCGCGTCGACGCCGGAGTTGATCTGGCTCGGCGGAACCGGCAGTTCGTTTACCTGCTTGAGCGCAACCGAGATGGCGTCGTCACCGTCAAAGGGGACGCGACCGGTGGCGCACTCGTACATCACGACGCCCAGGGAGTAGATATCCGAAGTGGGACCGAGGTCCTGGCCGCGCGTTTGCTCGGGGCTTACGTAGTGGCGGTGCCCAGTACATTGTTGTCCTGCGTGAGGTGGCTGTTCTTTGCGCGCGCGATGCCAAAGTCCATGACCTTGATGTTGCCGTCGGGCAGCACCATGATGTTTTGCGGCTTAATGTCGCGGTGGATGATCTCGTGCTTGTGGGCGACCGAAAGCGCGGAGCTGATCTGCGAGCCGATCTGCGCGACCTTCTTTGGATCGAGGGCGCCGTGGCTCTTGATGCCGCTCTTAAGGTCGGTACCGCGCAGGTACTCCATGACGATGTAGTAGGTATCGCCATCCTTGCCCCAATCGTAGACGCCCACGATATAGGGGGAGGAGAGACCTGCTGCTGCCTGGGCCTCCTGCTTAAAGCGGGCGGCGAAGGTGGCGTCGCCGGCATACTGCGGCAGCATGATCTTGACGGCAACCGTGCGGTCGAGGACCTGATCTTGCGCACGGAAGACGGTCGCCATGCCGCCCGTTCCCACCTTATCCTTGAGGAGGTATCTTCCCCCGAGGACCCTCTGTTCCATTCCTGCTCCTAACTAACTTATTCGCTCAACGATGTGTGTAGTACCAAATCTATGGTCGCTGGGACCGCGTGGCGCCTTGCCGCTAGCTCATCGGCCGTGGCGCGCCCCAAGTATCCGCTTCGATCACAGGCATCACGCTCCTTGGGCGGCAAGTGCCGCGGTCAGGACGATGCCGGCGATCTTGGCTGCCTTGACGTCGTGTTTGTCGTAATCCTCCAAGGCCACCGAGATGGCGACCGTGGGTGAATCGTAAGGTGCGAAGCCGACGAACATCGAGTTGACGTTGGTGCCGCCGGTCTCGGCCGATCCAGTCTTGCCGGCGACCTTGACGCCCGGAATCTGGCATCGGTGCCGGTGCCGGACTGGACAACCGCGAGCATGGCCTGCTTGACCTGATCGGCCGTGGTGGCGCTGACGGCCTGGCCGAGCGAGCGGGATTGCGTGGTCTTGACCACGGTTCCGTCGGGGGCGAGCACCTGGGCCACGAAGAACGGGTCCATGACCACGCCGCTGTTGGCGATGGCCGCTGCTATCACGCAGTTTTGCATGACGGTGGTCTGCGGACCTGGCGTGTGGTCCATGCCGACAGGCTGGCCGGCGCTGCCCAGGCGGTCTCCCACTCGGTCATGAGCGAGGGGTCGGCCATGATGGAGGCGCGGTGGTCAGGTCCTGACCGAGCTTTTGGCCGTAACCAAAGGCGTTGGCAAACTGGACGAGCGAGCTGGCGCCGATCTCGTTGGCCACCTGGCCAAAGACGACGTTGGACGACACGGCAAAGGCCTGTTGCAGGCTGATGGTACCGTAGCTCTCGTTGGCGTAATTGGTGACCGGCGCGTTGCCGATATCCATGGAGCCGGGCGCTGGTACGTGCTGGTAAGGCTGGCGGTGCCGGTTTCGAGCGCCGCGGAGAGTGTGACGACCTTAAAGGTCGAGCCCGGGGTATAGAGAGCGTCCATGGCGCGGTCGTACATGGAGCCGTCCTCGCCACCGCCCGACTGCATCAGGGCATCGATGTTGGTGTTGTCATAGGTGGGCGAGCTTGCGCATGCGAGGACCGCGCCGGTGCGCGGATCCATAACCACCACGGCACCCTTAAAGCCCTTGAGTGCCTGCTCGGCAGCCGTCTGGATGCGCGAGTCGATGGTGAGCTTGGCGGTGTTGCCCGGTTGGTTTTGGCCCGCGAGCGACGCGAGGGCGTTGTCCCAGCTGGAGTAATCCTTGGAGCCGGTGAGCGTTTCGTTCATGACGCTCTCGACACCAGCGGTGCCGTACTGCTGGCTTACATAGCCCACCACGTGAGCGGCCATGTTTCCGTTGGGGTAGGAGCGGGCGTAGGTGCCGTCTTCCTGTTGCAGCGACTCGGCCAGCGTCACGCCGTCGGACGTGATGATGGAGCCGCGCTGGATGTACTTGGAGCGGGCGATGGTGTGGTTGTTGGTCGGCATGTCCTGATAGTCCTTGGCCTTGATGACCTGGACATAGGTGAGGTTGCCGATAAGGATGGCGAATAGTGCCGTAAAGGCGAGCACGGCGCGGGTCAGTCGATTGGCGAGCGCCACGCGGCCGAGCACACCGGATTCGGGCG
>ENA-OQHP01000234-OQHP01000234.1-human-gut-metagenome-genome-assembly--contig:-NODE-234-length-18674-cov-1.686796_pt1 | contig 18674 bp, 27 predicted proteins | sample MGYA00242563_ERZ504717 | MGnify/ENA primary metagenome ERZ504717 (study PRJEB26092, sample SAMD00036212) | human gut metagenome | host: Homo sapiens | study: EMG produced TPA metagenomics assembly of... | reverse complement strand
TTTACTATTATCTACCACAGCATAATAATCTAGTACAATATTTACAGGCACATTGTATGCATTATTCCAACTAACCACAATACCGCCTAAATCAGGAGTCAATCGAACAGTCTGCACAAGTTCCTGAAAAGCCGGAGCATTAGGTGAAACAGAAACTTCTACAGCTTCTCCATGATAACCTCTTACCGTACAAGTATACAATGAAAATGTTTTTGCATCCATTGTAGCAAATCCCCGAATTGTATCTTCTACGACGTTATCGACAGCTCTTTCCTTAGAAATCAAATGGTACTGCATAACCCCTTTTTCATCCAGATATTCAACCTTTGTGTACATAAAACTAGGATTACTCAGCGTATCCGGATTTACCCACGATAAATAAACTTCCCCCGGACCTGAAGAATATTTCACATTCGTCACTTGCTGGGGAGGTGTATCATCTATTGTAATACGTCCTTCCGCTTCATCCTTGCATGATGCAAGCACACAAGACAAACAAAACCATAGCAATCGGTAATGCATGCAGTTTGTTTACACTAAAAACTCATTCTTCATACAATTAAATTTAAATTAACCTAAATGCATTGTTTAATATATTCTCGTACAACTTACGTCCTTTTAATAAATACCCTTCAACAGTACGCTTAGGAATATCCAAATCAATCGCTATTTCCAATGCAGACTTTTCATCAAAGCGCGATTTATAATAAACGGCTCGAGTGTTAAAGGTAGCTGTTGAAGCACAAATAACTCTTGACGGCAATATCCTTTACTATTATCTGGCTTTCCGTATCTACAACCGAAGCAGAAAGTCTCTCTTGCATACAAGCAATTACCTCCTGCTTCTTATAATGCCGACGAAGATAATCCGTTACCAGATTACGGACTATAGTATATAAAAAAAGAACGAACTGTCTCAGGGCGAAGCATAGAACGGTATTCCAATAAACGTAAAAAGGCATCTTGAACTAAATCCTCTGCTTCCAGGCAACCGTTCAATTTACCAGTAATATAACGGAGAACTAATGGTCGATAAGTCACATAGACTTCCGTCAGAAACTGAACCGTAATATGAGTTGAAGTGTCTTTCATTTTTTATAGTTTGTTTTTCTGTATACAAAAGTATACTCCTATATTCAAAGTGAATAAAAAGGAGGTAACAAGAATTAAAAATCCTGTAACAACTATCTATTTAAATAAGAAAAAGCCGCAGGAATACCCTCTACAGGCATTTCTATCATTTTTTCATTCCTATTTTATCGTTACATTTTCAACAAACTCATTTATTAGAAAATCTTTGGTGCTTTCTACCTTTCTCCATTGATAACAATATTATCAAATGTTACATTTTTTACCTCTCCTGCCATTAATCATAACCAAAAATTCCACCGACTTATTCTCTCCTATTCCCTGATAAGTTATGTTACGAAAAGTAATTCCATCAATTCCCCTTCCGGTGCCTTATCGTATTTAGGATTAAAATGGACTCTTATATTAAAATCATACCTTCCTGAATACTCTCTATACGAATATCCTCAAATAGAATATTTCGATGCCATGTTTTTATCCCCACATACTACAGCCATACACCCCTGATAAGGATAATCATCCTCATCTTGTTCCAATATATCGATATCACGGAATGTAAGATTTTCAATATTTTCCCCACTTCTGCTTCTGGATTTCCATGCCCGCCTATATTGATAGGATGAGCCACATCTGCCCAAAGCACTGCCTTCCGCACATTCACATGATTTGTTCCACCCCACCAGTCCAACGGTGGTTATACAGCGCCAGACAATCATCACTATTTCTCATGAAATATTTTCTATATCCAACTGCTGACAACTCATTACATCGATACCATCCGACCATCTTTTACAACTAAAGGACTTAAAATTCTTCACAATTATATTCTCAGATCCACCTCCGAATATTGAATAATGATCTGGATTCAATACCGTAATTCCATCAATATACACATTCTTAGAATCTGTTATTTCTATACCTCTGATACTATGATAAATAATACCACGGCCTATAATCCTGACATTCTCGGCATGGTCAACAAGCAGCTTAGCTTCTATCACTGCACCCGGTGCTAAATAAACTGTTGTGTTACTCGGTATACGTATTTGGTTATTAGGAAGGTCTGCCGGTTTATGAGTTCCTGGTCCAAAATACATTATACCTTTCTCGCTTTGAGCATATACTTCCTCCTGAACAGGGTTAGCAAACAGATGAAGGTTATGCAAACGATCTCCATTAAATTCCACAGAAAGATATTGAGGTTTGTCTAAAGTGAACAAAATACAATTTTCTATCAACTTATACTCTATTCCTTTTGCCTTGGGCTGATATCTACAGAGTGAATCATTCCATTATTCTTTTTATCATGACTTCTACAGGTTCACCCATATCAAACTGTACCATCGAGGCATCCTGCACCTTATCCATATCTACTTGAACCTTATACTCAAAAGTCTCTTTCCATTCCCCACCTTTCGTTCGCACTCTTACAGTAAAATCATCATTATGAGGAATACCTGTCCGAAGATCTTCCGGATAAGTATACAACTGAGCATTGACTATTAAAAAGGAAAATAACAAACCTAACGAAAAAATTATTTTCTTACATTCCATAACATTTAATGACCAAACGATTTAACATGCTACAAATGTAGGAAAGACTAAAAATGAAGCTAATAACAGAGGTAACGTAAAATAGAAATAATGTAACAACTCTCACATAAAAAAAACGCAAGTGCGTTTCAACTCAAACGTCCTTGCGTTTTGATCAAAACGTACTTGCGTTTCAAATAAAACGTACTTGCGTTTGAACCTAAACGCACTTACGTTTTTGGAAGCCTTATTTTTCATCTGTTTTACCAGACTCATCTGTCTCGGAATACTGCGTAGGCAATACGCCGAACTGCTCCTTAAAGCACTTGGTAAAATAGCTGGAAGAGCTGAATCCTACCCGGTCGGCCACTTCCGACACGTTCAATTTTCCGTCCTGAAGAAGCTGCGCAGCCCGCTTCAAACGAATGGTACGGATAAATTCCGTCGGAGTCTGTCCGGTAATAGCCTGCAACTTGCGGTAAAGATTCATGCGGCTCATTCCCATATCGGCACTGAGCTGTTCTACATTATATTCCGAATTATCAATATGTTCTTCTATCAATTTCAGAGCCTTCTGAAGCAACTGCTCATCAATTGAAGTAATTGTTATGCGACTGGGATTGACACGCAGCGTCTTGCGGAATTCTTTCTTCCGGCCCTCCTGCTGCTCGATAAGCTGCTTGATACGCACCAGTAGCACATCAAAGCTGAAAGGTTTGGATATATAGGAATCTGCCCCAACCGCATAACCGCTGATTTTTGCCTCGTCTCCACTACGGGCTGTCAACAAGATAACCGGGATATGCGATGTCTGTACGTTGTGCTTGATACGGCGGCACAGCTCCAGCCCGTCCACTTTCGGCATCATTATATCACTGATAATCAAGTCCGGATTCTGTTCGACAGCATGTTTTCCCTTCTTCCCCGTCTGGTGCATCAATTACCTGATACGTTTCTGAAAGCTGCTCCTTGAGGAAATGACGGAAATCCTGATTATCTTCCACTATCAAAAGTTTTTTCCGGTCATCGGAAATATCCGAAGCTAAAGTTGTTTCTTCTGACATCTTCAAATCCATCGGAATTCGTACAATAAAGGACGTTCCTTTTCCCAGCTGACTTCTACACGAATCGTTCCCTCATGTAACTCTACATATTCCTTCACCAAATGCAACCCAATTCCACTTCCAACCTTGCTGTCGTCCGGATGCTGTACTTGATAAAAGCGCTCAAAAATATGCTTCAATGCCTCATCTGATATGCCAATTCCTGTATCTGAAACTGTTATATTGGCAAAAGAATGCCCTTCAACTTCCTCTGCTGACAAAGAAAGCACTACACGCCCTCCTTCCGGCGTAAACTTGAATGCATTCGAAAGCAGATTATTGAGAATGCGATGCAACTTTTCATGGTCAAAATTCATATACCAATGAGCATCTGAAAGCTCCAGACGAAAATCCAGCTGCTTTTCCTTGGCAAAGGGTTGAAAATTAGCATACAATGCTGACACAAACTCTTCCAAATCGCCCGCGGTAAGATGCAGTTTTTCCATTTTCATCTCCATCTTACGAAAATCGAGCAACTGATTGACAAGGTATATAGCTCTTGTGCATTCTTATAGACCGTATCAAGCTGACGAAGTACCTGCTCATCGGTCACCTTTTTCCGAAGCACTTCCAATGGGGTAAGTATCAAAGTGAGCGGAGTTCGAAGTTCATGACTAATGTTGGTAAAGAAGCGGAACTTCAACTGATTCAGCTCCTCCTTTTGCTGGGCTGCCTGCTGTTCTTTCAATCGAATCAGTTTCTGATTATTTTTCCGATACACATACCTCACTCCTAGAATGACTACCCCTATCAGGCATAAAAAGTAAGTACAAAGCCCAACCCGTAGCCCAAATGGCGGAAGAATTGTCACTTGAAAAATGGATTCCGGACTCCACACATGATCGTTTCCGGCACTCATTACACGAAACGTATATTCACCGGGTAACAAATTATTATATACTACACTTCCTTGTCCTTTATTAGACGTTATCTCATTCCACTTTTTGTCAGCTCCCTCCAAACGATAACGGAAATAAGTCTGCGAAGGGTTTACAAAATTCAAACTGGAAAAGTCAAAGGTCAGGAAATTTTCATCATAATTCAGTGTTACCGACCGTACCTTGTCAATTGACTGAGTAAACAAAACCCTTCCATGATATTCTTCTCCACACGAAACCGATTCGTTGAACAAACGGAATCCGGTAAACAAAGGAGAAATAACACAAGGAGTAAACACCACATTTTCAGGAGAAAACAAATAAAATCCATCCATCCTTCCAAAACAAAGTTCTCCTTTTCGGGTCCGCATGGAACAAAACTCATACAAGTCATCCCATTCACGACTGTGATTCCGGTCCAAACAAACTACTGTATATTCATTCTGTCCACCTTCTTTTGCTACACTTACCTTATATAATGCATTGATTGTGGTAATCCAGACCTCATTATTATAATCTTCCTGCATGGCCTGAATAGTCAGATTTTCAAACCCATGTTCTTCCCCCAACACATCAATCTTCCGGTCTGGAGAAAGTACCTTTATTCCATACTGGGTTCCCATCCATAATAATCCACGGCTATCGTTCAGCATACAATTATATTTCTCGCCTGCTAAAACCTGAAACGGGTCTTTACCTTTTGCATGTCCGGGAATGTAAAGACTATCTTTCTTTATGTCATAAAAATAAATTCCATTGTCTGCTCCTACCACCAAGCGCCCGGAAGCATCAAAAGACATCGTATTGGCTATCTTAAATCGAGACAATTCGGGGTATTTGTCAACCAGCAGATCCAACTTGCCTGACCGAATATCAAACTCCCAACTCCACCGTTTACACTCACCCACAGATTACCCTCTATGTCTTCGGTCAGCGTACGAATATTATTCAAGTCCATCCCTTCACGAACAGGGAATAGATAATGTGAAATTTTACCTTTATCTATACAATAAAGTCCGTCCATATAAGTACCAAACCACATTCTTCCTTTCAAGTCCTTATAGCAGTTCGAAACAATCCGCTGCTCAACTCCTTAAACGGACAACTTACCGATGTCCGGTCGGCCGACAAACGATAAAGTCCTGCAGATGTACCTAAAAGATAGAAGAATCATCGGCTTCCAACATACATAACACATCATCACTACCCCAATCGCCTGCAATATTCTTTTTATTGTATAAAGTAAAGTTACTCATGCTGGAATGGTAATAGGCTAATCCTCTGTTAAACAAACCAGCCCATACGGTTCCGCTCTTTTTATCTACATAAATACTATGTACGTTCGTATACCCTCTTCCTCCTAAGGTAGCGTGAAAGGGGGCAGCCGAAAAAAACGAGAAATTATATTTATCTATTAGGAATATACCACGACTAGATGTCCCAACCCAGGCATTACCCGACTTTTCTACATCACATGAAGTAATTTCCCCAAAAGGAGAAGGAAGCTCTATTTCTTTCCAGGCATGGATGGCATTCATATAAAAAATAACCCCTTCATTCCACGCAATCCAGAAGTCACCGCTGTCCAGTATCCGGATTACTACCTGCAGGTCGGCCTTCAAACGATTCTGCAGGAAAGTTTCCTGTCGGATAAATTTCTTCTGATTCCGGTCATAGGCACGCAGCAAGCCATTTTCATGCAGTATCCAGCTCACACTACCATATGACTCCACTGCCATCAGCGTACCATTCCATTCAGGAAATGCCGGTCTCCTCCTATGGTCTGCAACTGATGGTTCTTTGTATCATAAAGGAGCACACGCTGAGAAGCCGTCACCAGCCAGACATGAAGATTGGAATCAATGAACACATTTGAAATCTTTTCTTTTACGCCCCATCCGGCTAAAAGCGTATCCGGCTGAATAAATTCGCCCTTATCCAAATCAAAGATTTTCAAGTTTCCTTTTTCTTTCAGCCAAATTCTTCCGTCGGCATCCAGATACTGAAGAGGAATGACTGATTCCTGGTCAATACCATATACCGGGGCTTTCCACAACGGATAGTTGGTGAAATTCTTCCCGTCGTAAAAACTCAATAAGGAAGTCGTACGTACTCCCAAACGCCCGTCGGGAAGCCCGAATACATTTTTCACATAATTGTCGGGAAGTCCGTCACGAATACCGATATGGCGGAACGGGAAAGAAGCGGCTGCCTGCATCCCCAGACACAGGAAAACATATAGTACGGTTAAAATCAGTCTTTTCATATCTTCAAGCTTCAATAATTACAAATGTATAAAGCTATATACGAACCAGAAAAGATTTTTACGTGAGATTCTGCATTTCTGCAAAAATAACCTCGCCCGAATTTTCTGCTTCGGACGACGGTGTGTTATACGGCTGTTACAGACGGCATGAATCAATAGCTGTGCTCGTCTTCTTTGATTTCTTCCATGGTCAGTGGCTTACGGTCGATAGCACGCCATGCATAAATAATGTAGGCAGTACAAAAGGAACTAAATAGATACATAAGCCATGGTTTTCAGGGTAAACTGGCTGGAGCAGCTGTTGGCGATGGTCAGCGAACTCTGTAAATCGGCTGTAGAAGGATAATAAGCAGTATGATTATAACCTACCACCAACAGCAAGGCCAGTACCGTCAGTACTGTACCCACACCGGCAAACCAGATACCGCGGGTATAGGTCTTACAGAAAATGCTTTTTCCCAAGCCATACAACACCCCGACTACGCCTAACAGGAACAGCACCAGCAGATAAGGCATCGCTATAAAGTTATGGAAATACTTGAAAGCTTCCATCACAATCTGCCCCGTTTCCGGATTTACTGCAAACCCGTCTTTCAGTAAGTGCGAATCACAAATGCCAGGAAGAATACAAGGAAGGCACCGCATCGGCTATCAGTTGACGGCGGAAACGGGCATTCAACGCCTCATGACGGATATTATTAATGAAGTAGAGGTTTCCCAGCAAGCGGGCAAGGAAGAGCACCGCAAATCCTAAAATGAGATTCCACGGGTCAGCAAACGCATCCAGCCCATGCCATCCGTTACCCCAATGGCTGATGACCGGCATCATTTCATCGGTAAGGTTTCCTTTGCTCACCACAAAGTTGGATCCGTTGAAGAAGGTAGCGACAGCCGCTCCCAACAATAGCGGCCCCACAATGCCATTCAGCACCAGGAAGAACTGATAGGTACGCTTGCCCAACCAGTTGCCGAGTTTCGACTGAAATTCGTAGGACACAGCCTGAAGCACAAAACTGAAGAGAATAATCATCCACAACCAGTAAGCTCCTCCAAAGCTGGTGCTATAAAACAAAGGGAAAGAAGCAAAGAAGGCTCCTCCGAAAGTGACCAGGGTGGTAAAGGTAAATTCCCATTTACGCCCGGTGGAATTGACCAGCAACGTACGTTCTTCTTCGGTGCGTCCCAAGCAATAGAGCAAGGAGTTTCCTCCCTGCACGAACAGCAAAAAGACCAGCAAGGCTCCTAACAAGGAAACCAGAAACCACCAGTAATGCTGCAAGAATATATAAGTTGAATCCATATTTTTCGGTTTTAAAATGATGTATCGGTTAGTTTATTTTTCTTCCGGACCTTTACGGATGGCTTTTACCATGATACCGATTTCGGCAATAAGCAGCACGGTAAACATGATAAGGAAAATGAAGAAAGTGGTTTGCACGGAGCCCGTTTCCAGTTTTGACACCGCCGCATTGACGGGCAGCAAATCCTGAATTGTCCAGGCTGACGTCCCATCTCGCCACAATCCATCCTGCCTGACTGGCAATGTAAGCCAACGGAATGCTCCACAAGGAAATCCAGTGCAACCAGTTAAGTTCAGCCAGCCGCTTTTTCCACACGAGGAATAAAATAACCAGGAAGAACAGTATGAAATACATACCTAGCCCCACCATCACGCGGAAAGACCAGAAGAGCAGACCTACATGAGGTACAAGGTCTTCTTTATCCTGAATGTATCCGTAGCCGAAATAAGGCATGTATTCCTTCAGGGCACTGCGTGCAATCTGCATGGAAGCCTCATCGCCTTCTTCTTTTGCCCGACGGAAATCGGCCAGTGCAGTAATGGCTTTCTTGCCGTTCACCATCTTTTCATCTGCTGAAAGAGCCGTTGAACCATCGGGTAATGTATAGCCTCCTTCCAGCAGGTTATTGATGCCCGGCACATATCCTGCCGTGCTATGCGTAGCCAGGAAGGAAAGCATTTCGGGTATCTTGATGGAACCTACCACCGTCAGAGGTTCATGCGTGCCTCCTTCATAAAGCGCTTCCATAGCAGCCAATTTCATAGGTTGTACCTGAGCCACCTGATAGGCGGACTTATCGCCTGTACCGGCTGTTACCAGGCAGCAAACAATCCGACTGCCGCTGCCACCTTCATGCTGGCAAGTGCAAATTCTTTTTCGCGTTTACGAATCAGATACCAGGCACTGACTCCGATGACGAAAGCGGCTCCGAGCATCCAGCTACTTAATACAGTATGGAAAAATTTCACCACTGCCACTGGCGAGAAGGCCACTGCCATGAAATCAACCATTTCGTTTCGCATGGTTTCCGGATTAAACTCCATTCCCACCGGGTACTGCATCCAGGAATTAGCACCAGAATCCACCAGGCAGAAATCGTGGCTCCCAAACCGGTAAGCCAGGTAGAAGCCAGATGAAAACCTTTGCTCACCTTGTGCCATCCAAAGAACATGACAGCCACGAAAGTCGCTTCCATGAAGAAAGCTAAAATGCCTTCTATGGCCAGCGGAGCACCGAATATGTCACCCACGAACCAGGAATAGTTACTCCAGTTCGTACCAAACTGAAACTCCAGAATCAAACCGGTTGCCACTCCAATGGCAAAGTTTATTCCAAACAGTTTCATCCAAAACTTTGCCGTACGCTTCCAGAATTCATTCCCTGTACGTACATACAATGTCTCCATTGTAGCCATAATCACAGCCAACCCTAAAGTCAGCGGCACAAACAGCCAATGGTAAATGGCGGTCAAGGCAAACTGTGCCCTCGACCAGTCAATCATTGAAGTGTCGATTGTTTCAAGCATAAGAAATTACTTTATCAGTTACTAATATAAATAAGGTATAGTTATTCTGCCATCCGGTTTGTCAACTCCAGTCCCACATAGTCCTGCTTCTCGGCCTCCGTCTTTCCTTCCAGGAGGAAGGGAAAAAAAACAGTTTCAGCACAAAAAACATGACAAAAAGCTTTATCAGGATAATCGCCCAAAGGACACGCCCCCAAGTCATCTCCCGAAAACCATCACGATAAAAATAAAAAACACGAATGAGATTCTTTTAATCATAGTCTATTTTTATAATGATTACAAAGTAAGTACTTTATCGGGAAAAAACAAGGGTTTATCGAGATATTCTGTGGGTAAATCTATCTATTTTGCCTCTTTTTTATTATGAAATACATTTGCAATGTAAAAATTAAACGAATATGAAAAAAAGAGAACTCATTTTCTTCGCCGCGCTCGCGACTTTCCTGTCGGCAAATGCACAGGAAAAACAAACCTGGTCGCTTGAAGATTGCATAAACTATGCGCTGGAGAAAAATATCCAGTTACAGCAGAACAAGATTCCTTACAGGAAAGCGAAGTGGATGTAAAGACAGCAAAGGCTGCACTCTTTCCAAGCCTCTCGTTCAACACCGGACACAACATCGTGAACCGTCCTTATCAGGAAAACAGCGCCACGGTTAGTGGTACTGAAATCATCAGCAGTAACAATAAAACTACCTATAACGCAGCTACAGCTTGTCTGCACAATGGACATTATGGAACGGCGGACAGCGCCTGAACAACATCAAACAGCAAAAGAAGAATCAGGAAATAGCGGAACTGACCGTAGCCGAAACGGAAAACACGCTCAAGGAAGAGATTACCAAACTTTTCCTGCAGATTCTGTATGCAGATGAATCGGTAAACATTAATAAAGGTACGCTGGAAGTAAGTAAAGCTACCTATGAACGCGCGAAAGAACTTTTTAATCAGGGTAGTATTTCGAAAGCAGATTTGGCCCAACTGGAAGCACAAGTCGGTAATGACCAGTACCAGCTGGTAACCTCCGAAAGCTCACTGAGAAACTATAAACTTCAACTGAAGCAAATGCTGGAACTGGACGGAAACATGGAAATGGAGCTGGAACTTCCGGTACTTGACGATGAAAAAGTGATGCAGCTACTCCCCAATCAAGACGAGGTTTACCAAACGGCACTGGCCAACCGTCCGGAAATACAAAGCAGCAAACTGAGTATTGACAATTCCAAGTTGGCTATTTCTGCGGCTAAAAGCGGGTATTATCCAAGTATCAGCCTATCGGCATCTACTTCCAGCATGACCAACAATGCAAGCCAGAACAACTGGCACAACAGATGAAATACGGATGGAACAACATGATTGGTCTGACAGTAAGTGTACCTATCTTTAATAACCGACAGACCAAAAGTGCGGTAGAAAAAGCTCAGTTCCAATACAACTCTTCACTGCTGAACTTGCAGGACAAGCAAAAAGGGCTTTACACCGAGATTGAAACACTCTGGCTGGATGCGCTCAATGCACAGCAACAATATGCAGCAGCTGAAGTGAAACTGAAAAGCAGCCAGACCAGTTTTGATATGGTCAATGAACAGTTCAGACTGGGTATGAAAAATACGGTTGAACTGCTGACCGAGAAAAATAACCTGCTCAGTGCACAGCAACAACGGTTCAGGCTAAGTATATGGCTATTTTGAATCGTACATTACTCGATTTTTATGCAGGAAAAGACATTGAATTATAATCACCAAACAATATGAACAAGAAAAAAATAATTTTGGCAGCCGGTGTCGTACTCGTGCTGGCTGTAGCAGGATTCTGGATTTTCGGAAAGAAGAATGCACAGGGCAAGGTAGACTTCGTGACTGAAAAAGTTACACGAGGAAATATCAGCAATTCCATTACAGCTACAGGAACCATTGAACCGGTCACTGAGGTAGAGGTCGGTACACAGGTTTCAGGTATCATTGACAAGATATATATTGACTATAACTCCGTAGTAAAGCAGGGTGAAGTGATAGCCGAGATGGATAAGGTAACGCTGCTCAGCGATTTACAATCAGCGCAAGCTACATACAACGGCGCAAAGGCCGAATACGACTACCAGAAGAAACTATACACGAGAAACAAAGCACTACACGAGAAACAGCTGATCAGCGAAACAGACTACGAACAAAGTGTGTACGACTATGAACGTGCTAAAAGTACATACGAACAGACGCAAGCAGCCTTAGCCAAAGCGGAACGGAATCTTTCATACGCCACTATCACTTCTCCGATTAATGGTATCGTAACGAGCAAGGACGTGGAAGAAGGACAGACCGTGGCTTCCGGTTTTGAGACTCCGACACTGTTCACCATTGCGGCCGACTTGACAAAGATGCAGGTAGTAGCCGATGTGGATGAAGCTGACATTGCCGGAATAAAAGACAGTGCCCGAGTAACCTTTACCGTAGATGCTATCCTGATGACATATTCGAAGGAAAGGTATACCAAATTCGCTTGGGTAGTGTAAACAGCAGCAGTTCAAGCAGTACCAGCACAAGCAGCGAAACAGTTGTCACTTACGAAGTGGTAATTACTGCCGACAACCCGGATTTGAAACTGAAACCCCGGCTGACTGCAACGTGACCATCTACACCGACACCCGTGACAACGTGATAACGGTACCCAACAAGGCACTGCGTTTTACACCGGAAAAACAGTTGGTGGGCAACAAGACTATTACAGACTGCGAAGGTACACACAAGGTATGGACTATGGACGCCAACGGATTCACGGCACATCCTGTAAAAATCGGTCTGAGCGACGGAAGTCATACTGAAATTCTGGAAGGACTGAACGAAGGTACTCCTATCGTAACAGAAACCGTACTGAAAGGCTTCGAAAACAATGCTGATGAAATGGCTGGCAGTGAAAGAAGCCCGTTCATGCCAGGCCCTCCGGGAGGTGACAAGAAAAAACAGAAATAAGGAGATACTCTTATGAAAAAGACTGTCATAGAATTGCAAAATATCAAACGGAATTTCCAGGTGGGAGACGAAACAGTCCATGCCTTGCGCGGAGTTTCATTCAGCATACAGGAAGGAGAATTCGTCACCATCATGGGAACATCCGGTTCAGGAAATCTACTTTACTGAACACCTTGGGATGCCTGGATACACCCACCAGCGGAGAGTATCTGCTCGACGGAGTATCCGTACGCACCATGAGCAAGCCGCAAAGGCAGTATTGCGTAACCGGAAAATCGGATTTGTATTCCAGAACTACAACCTGCTGCCGAAAACTACAGCCGTAGAAAATGTGGAACTTCCTCTGATGTACAACAGCTCAGTCAGTGCAGCCGAACGTCGTCGGCGTGCCATTGAGGCCTTAACAGCTGTAGGGCTGGCTGACCGCTTGGAACATAAATCCAACCAGATGTCAGGAGGACAGATGCAGCGTGTGGCCATCGCCCGCGCACTGGTCAACAATCCGGCGGTAATCCTGGCAGACGAGGCTACCGGTAACCTGGATACACGTACTTCATTTGAGATTCTGGTATTGTTCCAGAAACTGCATGCGGAAGGACGTACCATCATCTTCGTGACACACAATCCGGAACTGTCACAATACAGCAGCTGGAATATCCGCCTGCGTGACGGACATGTCATTGAAGATGTAACCAACCCTCATATTCTGTCAGCAGCAGAAGCATTAGCTGCCCTGCCGAAAAACGACGACGATTGACGTGACTAATTAAGAAATGACTTATGAACGGAACAAACCTTTTTAAAATAGCTTTCAGAGCTTTGGCCAACAACAAGCTCCGTGCGTTCCTGACCATGTTGGGAATCATCATCGGTGTGGCTTCTGTCATTGCCATGCTGGCCATCGGACAAGGCTCTAAACGAAGCATCCAGAAGCAGATTTCTGAAATGGGCTCCAACATGATTATGATTCATCCGGGAGCTGAAATGAGAGGTGGAGTCCGGCAGGACCTTCGAGCATGCAGACACTGAAACTGGAGAATTATGAAACACTGCGCGACGAATGTATGTACTTGTCGGCCATCAGTCCGAATGTATCTGCCTCCGGACAGTTGATTTCGGGCTCCAACAACTACCCTTCTTCTGTCAGTGGAGTCAGCATCGGCTACCTTACGATTCGCCAGCTCACCGTAGAACAAGGTGAGATGTTCACTGAAGAGGATATACGTACGGCTGCCAAAGTCTGTGTCATCGGTAAAACAATTGTAGACAACCTGTTCCCCGACGGTCAGGACCCGATTGGAAAGATTATCCGCTGCAACCAGGTGCCTTTGCGGGTAGTGGGCGTGCTGAAATCCAAAGGATACAACTCTATGGGCATGGACCAGGACGATGTGGTATTGTCTCCTTACACCACCGTAATGAAACGTTTGCTGGCACAAACTTACCTGAGCGGTATTTTTGCCTCTGCCTTGACGGAAGACATGACGGAAGAAGCCGTAGATGAAATCACAAATATTTTACGACGTGAACACAAACTGAAAGAAGCAGACGACGATGATTTCACCATACGTACACAGCAGGAACTTAGCTCCATGCTGAATACCACAACCGACTTGATGACAACCCTGCTGGCCTGCATTGCCGGAATCTCACTGGTAGTGGGTGGTATTGGTATCATGAACATCATGTATGTGAGTGTAACGGAACGTACACGTGAGATCGGACTTCGTATGTCTGTAGGGGCAAGAGGAATTGATATTCTGTCGCAGTTCCTGATAGAATCTATCCTGATCAGTATCACCGGAGGTTTGATTGGAGTAATCTTGGGTTGCGGTGCCAGCTTCATCATCAAGAGTGTGGCTCACTGGCCTGTCTTCATCCAGCCTTGGAGCGTATTGCTCTCGTTTGCCGTCTGTACATTTACCGGTGTATTCTTCGGGTGGTATCCGGCTAAAAAAGCGGCCGACCTTGACCCGATTGAGGCACTGCGCTATGAATAAATAACGGAACTACTTTGTTCTTCATAACTTGGTTTCCTGTCCGGCTGCCATTCAGCAGTGAATGTTTCCCAACATAAACCGCTTGAGGTAGCCGGACTTTTATTAAAAAATCGTATCTTTGTTTTAAATCAATTCCGTATGGTTCATATAACTCACAACAAGCACCGCTTACTTGAATTGACAATCCACATTATATGTTGGGGATTGTTTTCGGATTTCCACTGTTCTTTACCCAAGATGACAGCGGCAGTATCGACTGGAGAGAGTTTATCAACCATTCTGGCGTGTCTCTTTCTTTCTTCGTTATCTTTTATATCAATTACCTGTTATTTATTCCTAAAGTTCTTTTTTAAGGAACATACGGGACAGTTTATTCTCTTGAATATCCTCCTTATTTTAGTGGTATCCATTGGGCTCCGCTACTGGCATAATATCATAGCCTTTCCTCCCCCGGCTCCACGACGTCCTCATTTACCTCCTCAATACATATTTTATATAAGGGACATCACGAGCATGATCTTTACCGTAGGATTAAGTGTAGCCATCCGTATGAGTCTGCGTTGGAGTGCCACGGAACTGGAACGCCGTGAAGCAGTGAAAAGCCGAACAGAAGCAGAACTGAAAAACTTGCGCAACCAGCTGAATCCGCATTTTTTGCTCAACACCCTGAACAATATTTATGCCCTGACGGCCTTTGATACGGAAAAAGCACAGCAAGCCATCCAAGAGCTCAGTAACTGCTGCGTTATGTTCTGTATGATAATCAGGAAACATTTGTTCCCTTGACTAAAGAGGTGGAATTTATTCAAAACTATATCGAACTCATGCGAATCCGGGTTTCATCTGCAGTCAAAATCAATACAAATTTTCAAATCCGACCAGACAGCCAAAGCCCGGTAGCTCCGCTGCTGTTTATTTCACTTATTGAAAATGCCTTCAAGCATGGAATCTCTCCTACCGAACCCAGCTTTATAGACATTACGCTAACAGAAAGGATGATGAAATCCATTGCGTAATACGAAATAGCAATTATCCGAAGAACGCAATGGATAAAAGTGGTTCGGGCATCGGACTGGAACAAGTACGCAAAAGACTGGAACTGCTGTATGCCGGACGCTATGAATGGCACCAGCAAATCAGTTCGAACCAGAAAGAATACAGTTCCATACTGACCATTAAAATTCCTGACAACAATAAAAAGATACTGCCATGATAGTAAAATGCGCTATTGTCGATGATGAACCTCTGGCACTCGGCCTGCTGGAAAGTTATGTAAAGAAAACGCCATCACTCGAGCTGTGTGGTGCATACTCCAGTGCCATTCAGGCTATGGAGCTGCTGACCGAGCATCCCGTGGATCTTATTTTCCTGGATATTCAAATGCCGGAATTGAACGGACTGGAATTTTCCAAAATCGTCCCAGGAAATACGCGTATCATATTTACCACAGCTTTCGGACAATATGCATTAGACGGATATAAGGTAAATGCCCTTGACTACCTGCTCAAACCTATCAGCTATACAGATTTATGAAAGCTGTCAACAAAGCGGTGCAATGGTTTGAACTGCTTCAAAAGGCCGAAACATCACCAACCGACATACAATCGTCAGATGACTTGAAGTATATCTATGTGAAAAGTGACTATAAGCTGATTCAAATTGAACTGGATAAGATTCTTTACATTGAAGGATTGAAAGACTACATCAAGATACATCTGGAAGATAATCCACGCCCCATCCTTTCACTGGTCAGCATGAAAATGATGGAAGACAAACTGCCGGCTAACCGGTTTATCCGTATTCACCGGTCTTTCATTGTGCAAAAACAAAAAATAAAAATCATAGAAAAAGGAAGGATTGTTTTTGGAAAGGACTACATCCCTATATCGGACAGCTACAAACAAGAGCTCCAAAATTATGTTAATAAACATACTATTTGAGTTTTTGTTGTATTTTCAACCTTTTTTTTGAAACAATCGTTTTTTTACTGTTTTTCTTTGGATACAATCAATCTAAACCCTATATTTGTGTCGTACATAATAAAACGGAAGTTGTGAAACTTCTTTTAGAATAGTTTAGTTAAGTCTAGTTTAGTTTTTGTGTTGTGATACTCCTGCTGAAAGTGTTCAGCAGGAGTATCTTTTTTTTCATCTGTTTCAAACAAAAAAATATGTTTATTAACAAAAACGGAGGAGAAGGATGTTAAAAAACAACAACTTCCGCAAAATGCTTATTCTTACAAATTGTATGACAGAATTCAGGGAATATCAATCAGTTTATGGATCTGCAGACTCAGTCGCCACTGAGGATGAGACTTGATATATTCTATGACCTCTGCCGTATTCCGACAAGAACAGGGTTGCAAAAAATAAGAAGAAGCCTTTAATTGAAGATAAGGGGATACATCCTGTCCTAAAAAAACCACTTTCACCTCATCCATACGACGGACACGTAACGAGGCACCTAATTTGGGAGAACAGGTAACCCAGTCAATCGACTCCGGAAGTACACATGTGCCATTCGTTTCAATGCAAACATATTTTCCAGCCTTATGCAAGGCAGCAACTAAATCTTCATCCACCCACAGTCCCGGTTCACCACCTGTCAAAATTACCGTTTTGCAAGGATACTGACAGACTTGTTCCAGTATCTCTTCATCCGACATCATGACTCCTTCTTTATGGCGCGTATCACAAAACTCACACTTAAGTTACATCCGGAGAAACGGACAAAGACGGCAGGTGTACCCACATGGAAGCCTTCTCCTTGAAGGCTATAGAATATCTCATTAATCTTTTTCATAAATCACCCGATTACCTTCAGACTCACACACTTCCACCTTTACACAATGGGTACTTGCTCACAAATCCACCGGGCAATATTTTCGGCCGTAGGATTACAAGGAAGCACATCGTTCAGATTCTTATGGTCAAGCTGCCCTTTTACCACTTCCTTTATATGCGTAAAATCAACTACCATACCATCTTCATTCAATTGCTCTGCCTGACAATATACGGTGATAATCCAATTGTGACCATGCAGGTTTTCACACTTACTTTCATAAGAAAGTTTCAACTTATGTGAAGCCGAAATTTCCATGCGTTTAATTACTGTATACATAACTTTTGATTTTTAAAAGATTAAAAAACACTGCATTTAATGTCACCTCAATGCAACGACAAAGGTAAAAAGAATTATCTGATAGAAAAAATCCATTCGCAAAGATTTGACACCCACGAAATCTCACAAATTTTAATAAAATCCACAACAAATATTTTGATTTTCCAACCAATACAGTATATTTGTATACACATTTTTGATATACGAATGACGGAAGAGGACAAAAAACTGTTACATACTTTCGAAGGCAAACTCAGGCAATTGCTATTTCTTTATGAAGAGTTGAAAAAAGAAAACCTCTCATTGAGAAATGAAATTGACAGAAAGAGTGCAGAAATAGCCCCAATTGGAATGTAATAATAAAGAATTGGAAGCCAAGTATATCAACTTGAAAAACGCCCGCATACTCAGTATCAACGACAATGACCTCCGCGATACAAAACAAAGACTGGCGAAACTTGTGCGTGAAGTCGATAAATGCATCGCTTTGCTGAATGAATAACAATGCGGTAAAGTATATACTTTTATGGACGAAAAAAAGAGATTTAATCTACTAATTGACAACGAACGGTATCCTGTGTCCATACTCCCTGCGGAAGAGGAAGCTTACCGGGAAGCTGCCAAACAGATTAACTATAAACTGAATAAATATCGCAGTGCTTTTCCTGAATTCAACAGTATACAACACTGGAAGATGGTGGCACTTGATTTGGCGTATGAAAATATATCCATGAAAGGAAGAAATGACACCCGACCTTATATGGAAAAACTTAAAGAACTGGAAGAGGATATTGAAAGATGTATCCAACCTGACCGGGGCGAAGGTTTATAGAAAGATATTATAACAGGAAATTCACGCATAAGCTTTATTCGAAGGGATTTTCCCAACGGAT
>ENA-OQHP01000233-OQHP01000233.1-human-gut-metagenome-genome-assembly--contig:-NODE-233-length-18761-cov-2.252281_pt1 | contig 18761 bp, 28 predicted proteins | sample MGYA00242563_ERZ504717 | MGnify/ENA primary metagenome ERZ504717 (study PRJEB26092, sample SAMD00036212) | human gut metagenome | host: Homo sapiens | study: EMG produced TPA metagenomics assembly of... | reverse complement strand
AAAAGAAAAGAACCTCTGAAGATTTATGCGGGACAATAAAGGAGGAGTTTTTCCAAGTAAAATACAATGAGTATTTCCCAACCGGGGAAAGATGGGGTTACTATGGAAAAAAAAGGATATGTCATTATGTTGAAGAATATAACCGAATTTAAGGAACTGGATTCGGCCAAGACCACATTTATCTCTACAATCTCACATGAATTGAAGACTCCTATCTCGGCTATTATGATGAGTCTGCAATTATTAGAAGACCAGCGTATCGGAGCTTTAAATGAAGAACAGGAAGATTTGGCAAACAGTATCAAGGAAAATAGTGAACGGCTGCTTAATATCACCGGCGAATTGCTGAATATGACGCAGGTAGAATCAGGAAAACTACAGTTGAAGCCTAAGATAACCAAACCTATAGAGTTGATAGAATATGCAATAAAGGCAAACCGTGTGCAAGCGAGAAGTTCAACATTCAAATAGAAGTGGAGTACCCTGAAGACAAAATAGGTAAACTGTTTGTCGACAGTGAGAAGATAGCTTGGGTGCTGACCAACCTTCTTTCCAATGCCATCCGGTATTCACCGGAAAACGGTCGTGTAGTAATAGGGGCACGTCAGACAGATGATGGATTCATTGAGATGTTTGTACGGGATTTCGGGAAAGGGATTGATCCACGTTATCATAAAAGCATCTTTGACCATTATTTCCGGGTTCCCGGAACTAAAGTACAAGGAAGCGGCTTAGGTCTGTCTATTTCCCGGGATTTTGTCGAGGCCCATAATGGTACGCTTACAGTAGACAGTAAGCTGGGAGAAGGAAGTACGTTTGTTATGCGGTTAAAAGCATGATCACAGCACAGGGGAGAGAATCTTTCAATAAGCGCTCTCCCCTGCTGCTTTTGAACCAAGCCGGAAAAGCTTACTCCAGCCTATGAACGGTAATATCGCTAAAATCCTGTAATAATGTCAGTAACATACCTTCATCATTGTATTTCTTGGATTTTATAACCATTGTAACATAATAGGTCGTTACTTCTCCCAACCTCTTTTCGTCCAATTGATAGGAAACAATATTGTACTCCTTGGAATTGAATTTCTTGGCCATACGGTTCAGTGTTTCTTTATTGTCTGTAGAGAACTCCACCATGGAACTTTTCATACCTATACTTTTAAAAAGATAGCTAAGTGCCTCAAGACCAATCAGCGTAAGGATTGTTGCTGAGATTCCCAGCCAGTACATACCGGCTCCAATAGCCAGACCGATGCCCGAAGTAGCCCAAATTCCGGCAGCGGTAGTAAGCCCGCGCACGATTTGTTTCTGAAAAATAATAGTACCCGCTCCAATAAAACCGATACCGCTGACAACCTGTGCGGCCACACGACTCGGTCCAGGTCTATTCCCTCCATCTTCACTACTTCCATAAAACCATATTGTGACACAATCATAATGAGAGCACTTCCCAGTGATACTAGAAAATGGGTACGGTAACCGGCTTCTTTGGCACGATATTCCCTATCCAGACCAATAACAGTACCCAAAGCGCCTGCCACAAACAATCTTAAAATAAATCCCACGTCATGCTCATCTTTAAGTCCTCCTTGTTTATTCATCGTCCTCATCATCTGTCAGTTCGGGCAAACTCAACATTCGTTGGCTGTCTTCTGCCGGAAGGGCTTCTACCTGGCGTAGTTTACGCTCTATGGCACGAGTACGTTTTCCCATAACTTCCTCTAACTGGTCTCCTGCATTCTGTAGATTTTTCTGTACCTTTTCCAGCAATCCTCCAAACTTTCCGAATTCGTCCTTACTGCCCCTAACACATTCCATACTTCGCTTGTTCGTTTTTGAATGGCCAGTGTACGGAATCCCATTTGCAAACTATTCAGGATAGCTCCCAGGGTGGTAGGACCTGTAACCACTATCTTCCAGTCTTTTTGCAACATTTCCACCAATGCGGTCCGGCCGGATCACTTCTGCATAGATATTTTCGAATGGCAGAAACATAATGGCAAAATCTGTTGTAAAAGGTGGGTCTACATATTTATCGTGAATGTCCTTTGCCATTTTTTGATTGTGATTTCCAGTTGGCGGGATGAAGTTTCAATCAATGCGGCATCTCCGGCTTCGTATGCATCCTGATATTGCTCATATACATCTTTGGGAAATTTGGCATCCACAGGTAAATATACAGTATCATTACTATTTTCCTTTCCCGGAAGTTTAATGGCGAATTCCACAAATTCCGTTGCATTCTTCTTGGTTTTGACATTCGCCGCATATTGTTCCGGACTCAGCATCTGGTCCAATAAAGCCCCTAATTGTACTTCTCCGAATGTACCCCGTGTCTTCACATTGCTTAAAACTTTTTTCAATCCTCCTACATCCTGTGCCAGACTCTTCATCTCTCCCAATCCTTTCTGTACATTCTCCAGCTGCGAACGTACTATTTCAAAGGATTGTCCTATACGTTCATTCAATGTTTTCTGTAATTTTTCTTCTACCATTTGCCGCATTGTCATCCAATCGTTTTCCGTACTTTTCACCAAGGCTTCCCTGTTGCTTGTCCCATTGCTTCAATTTTCCCGTTGCATTTCATTACCGGTCAGCAGGTTTTTATGCAAAGTATCCTGCATATTGCGGATAGAATAGTTCAAGGTTTGATTCAGTTCATTACGCAGTTCGCGGATATTTCTTCCCAGCTCGTCCCGGTTTTCTTTCATTTCTTCGCGTAGCAATCCTTCCAGACGTTCGGTTTGCAGACGATTGTTTTTAGTAAGTGCGATTACAATATTAATTATCAGCAGGATAATAATTACGGTTAATAAAATTTCTGTCATGATTCTTGTTTATTTTGAGCAAATGTAGCAAAAAGCCATGAATTTAATCGTTATATTTGCAGCGAATTTGGCAAAAGCACTCCATTAAATAGTATATGAAGTATAAATTATTAGTTTTAGACCTAGACGGAACGTTGACCAATCAAAAGAAAGAGGTAACGGAACACACACGTCGTACACTTATCGAAGCGCAAGAGCGCGGAGTAAAAATTGTTTTGGCATCGGGGCGTCCCACATACGGTGTGGCTCCACTGGCCGAGATCTTAGAGTTGCAGAAATACGAAGGTTATATACTTTCGTATAACGGAGGTGAGATCATAGACTGGAAAACCGGTGAGATGATGTACGAGAATGTGCTCGATCCGGATATATTGCCTTACCTGTATAAATGTGCCACCGACAATCATTTTGCTATCGTCACTTACGATGGAAAATATGTATTGACTGAATATCCGGAAGATGAATATGTATTGAAAGAAGCTATTCTGAATGTGATGACTCCCAAGAAAGTGGATCATTTTCTGGAGGCAATAAAATTTCCTATTGCCAAATGTCTGATTGTAGGTGAACCTACGCGGCTTGCAGTGCTTGAAAAAGAAATGTACGAACACTTGAAAGACCGTATGGGCGTATTCCGTTCCGAACCTTATTTTTTGGAATTGGTTCCTAAAGGTATTGATAAAGCACAATCACTGGCCGTATTGCTAAAAGAAATCGGTATGACAAAAGAAGAAATGATTGCCGTTGGTGATGGTTTTAACGATCTTTCTATGATACAATATGCCGGATTGGGGGTAGCAATGGCCAATGCTCAAGAAATAGTCCGTCAAAACGCCGACTACATCACCCTTCTAACGAAGAAGATGGTGTAGCCGCGGTAGTAGAGAAATTTATTCTTTAGGTTTCCGGTCAAAGAAAGGATTTTAGAGGATGCACTGACAGGGATGGCATAAACCTGGGTGCATCCTTCCAGCCAGTTCAGACGCTGCGCTGCTAGTCCGGCCGAGAACATGACCCGTGTGTCCACCCTGTTGTCTGCTGCCGTGGCACAAGCTGATCCGATGGCAATGCCACATCGACACTATTGAGAGCACACGGCACTCCTTCTTTGCGAGACACGCAGGTGGCATATCCACAATGACCACAATTCAATCCTTGCGCCTGTTCGTGGGTACCTATTAACAGGACACATTCCGCATTCAGAATATTTTCCGCATCGCGCAGAAAGAATTTCATTCCATGCTCCGCAACCATTTTCACCATCATTTCCGATAAAATATTGATATCACCATCCGTCACCATGGCTATTTCAATAATGTCAACACCTTTTCCTTTGGGAGCAGTGCGCGCTGCCGTCATCATTGTCGGGCCACATGCAACACATGCTCATGGCGGCTTTCTCTTTCATTCAATATCATATAAATCTTAGTTATAAGTTAGCTGTTGATACAAAATTAGTGAATATGAATGATATAAGGCTCCTGCTTTAAGCCTAAAAGTATAAAAAGAGTCACCGGCTAAAAAAATATCAAAATAAAAAGAGAAATATAGTGGATAATCCAATTATTTATCGTTCCTTTGACAACGGAATATAAAAAGATAGTTTTTTCGATTGACTCAATTCATCTCACACTTGAACCGTTTCTATTCTTCTAACTAAATTTTTAAATTCAAAGTTTACTTAATTATTTATTTATCAATTTTTTATTTTATGAATTTGTATATTGGAAACCTTAACTATAATGTTAGGGAAGGTGATTTGAGAGGTGTAATGGAAGAGTATGGAACAGTAGCTTCAGTAAAACTTATTACTGACCGTGAAACACGTCGTTCTAAAGGCTTTGCTTTTGTAGAAATGCCTAATGATGACGAAGCCAAAGAAGCTATCAAGCAATTGAACGGTGCAGAATATGTAAACCGTACTATGGTTGTAAAAGAAGCACTTCCTAAAGCATAAGGAATTAGACATTCCACATCACATAATGCGACAGAGTGAATCTCTATCGCCATTTTTTCTTGAACAGCTTTTGAAAATACATGAAAGGCTTATGAATAAGGAAACGGACATCTGTTTTTGTCAGAATGTCCGTTTCTTGTTTGGTATTTGTTCTTTAGAAAGCCATTGCTCCGAAGGCGGATTTACTCCACTCCTATTTCGTCAACAAACAAAAACGCTTTTTCGCCAGGCATGGAATGCCATGCGGGAAGTTTCGGAGTAACTTCTGCTATGATTTTAATATAGCGGGCTTTTACTTTGTCAAAAGAGACAGAGTCTTTGCGGCTCTGCATTTAGTTCCTTTTTCCACAACGGGAAAATCTTCGGAGGCTACCCTGCGGAAATTTTTCCCGTCCTCAGAAACTTCCACCTTCAGACCTGTTGTACCAAAGATAGCATCGCCTGTGTTCAACATTGTGTTTACGAAAACTGAAGACACCTCCTTAGGCTCAAGTAAATCAAGGGTCACATTCATATCTGTCCCGTAGAAACCAATCCAACGTCCTGAGCGATAATTCATATCCCCATATAATCCGTCTATCAAGGTACTTCCTCCTTTAAAAGTATATGATTTATGAGGAATGGTATTCAAGGTAACCGGTCTCATTGTGGCTGCATTAAAATGTATTTCCTCCTTACTTATCTGACTGGCACCCTGCGACGAACTGCAATGGCTTGTATGATAACATCTTTATCCACTTGTATAGTGTCGGTATACAATGGGGATTGCACATCGGGAACGCTGCCGTCCAATGTATAATGTATTTCCGCGTCATCAAACGTCTGAAAAGCAATCCGGGCTTTTCCTTCATCGGGACCGGAACAATATCAATGTTCACATCATAAATGTCCTGGCGAAAATCATAACCTCTATCCCGGTAGATAGCCAGCAGAGCCGGTAAACGTTTCAAGAAACTGTCGAAATTTTTATGTGACGGTTCCGTCCATTGAATCTCGGACAAGGCAGCCATACGGGGAAGAATTTGCCATTCCATCTTCAAACTGTCACGCGTCCATTCTGTCCATATGCATCCTTGGGTACCGATGATATATTTTCGTTCATCCTCTGCCAATTCATTAGAAACAGGTTCAAATGTATAGACACGTCCAAGGCTTTTAGTCCCTTTTATCCGGTTGTAAGTAGGATTGCTGAAATAAAGATACTGAATAGGAGTCATAATCGCATCATGGTGCAGACGGGCGGCTTCGATACCACCTTTGACACCGGTCCATGACATCACTGTGGCACCTGGAGCCAATCCTCCCTCCAACATCTCATCCCAGCCCAGCATTTTACGCCCTCTGTCATTGATAACTTTGCCTACCTCGGACATGAAATAGGTCTGTAATTGGTTCTCCTTGCTATGTTTTGGTGTATCTTTCAAACCCAGTTCCCGAATTTTAGCTTGACATACAGGGCATTTTTCCCAACGTACTTCGGACATTCATCCCCACCAATATGGATATAAGGAGATGGAAAGATATCCATTATTTCATTCAATACATCTTTGGCGAACTGTAAAGTCCGGTCGTTTCCTCCACACAGCACATCAGGGAATACCCCCCATTTACAAGGAATCTCGTATGGACCTCCCGTACAACCTAATTCCGGATAGGAAACCAAAGCTCCCATCATATGTCCCGGAAGGTCAACTTCGGGGATTACAGTAATAAAACGGTCAGCGGCATACTTGACAATTTCTTTTGCTTCTTCCTGTGTATAAAAACCGCTATGAGGAGTTTCATCGTAGGTCTGGGTTTCACGGTCAATCAATGTACGCGGACGCATCGAACCTATTTCCGTAAGTTTGGGATATTTCTTGATTTCAATTCTCCAGCCTTGGTCTTCGGTCAGATGCCAATGAAAATAATTGATATTGTGCAGTGCCAGCATATCAATGATTTGTTTCAGATAAGAAACCGGAAAATAATGGCGGCCCACGTCTACCATGAAACCACGATAACCGAAACGAGGATAGTCATTAACAGTTCCCACCGGATGGCAGCGGATACCTGTTTGTTTTTGGTCAACGGCAAAGCTTGTAGAGCGTTTGTATTCCATAAAATACTCCCGACTCACTTCCTCCATTCAAATGGATGTTTTCAGAAGTTACCTCCAGTTGATACCCCTCTTTGTTGGTAATGGAACCGTCAACCGCCAAAATGATGGAGTTCTTCCTTGCGGCTTCAGTTGTTGTCCGGACAGTAATTCCCGTTGCCTCTTTAATATAGGAAGCTAAAAATTCTGCCGTCCGTTGCAACTTTTCATTGCCTTCCGGATAAACAATACCGGTTTGCGGATTAATAACAAAGGGTGGGCTTGAATGTCTTGACTTACTTCTTGGGGCTGCGGAATGACATTCAGATTTCCAATTTCTGTTTTTGTAGGGGAACATGCGGACAGCCCCAATACCATCCACATTCCCACTCCTGCCCATTGCATCAGTTGTTTTTTCATAGTGGAAAATTTATAATTGCAAGGGCAAAGATACAAAATCCGACTTTATCTGCAGTATGCCTTAACCGAATCTTGCTTTTTTTTCAGCAATGTTTTTCCTCCTATAATCAGAGTTACGGCAGTAATCACCATCAAAATGCCCAGAATAATACGCGGTGTCAGCTGCTCTCCAAAAATCAGTACTCCGAAGAATAAAGCTGTAACAGGCTCCAAAGCACCCAGAATAGCAGTGGGGGTGGAACCAATGTAGTGTATGGCCTTTGTCATGGTCACCAACGAAATAACAGTAGGAAAACAGCCAGTGAAACTGCGTTCACCCATAACAAGGGTGTAGGGATAGGCTGCAATCCTGTACAGAACTTCAATCGCACCACATAAACAGACAGGCCGAAAAGCAGGACATAGAAAGTAAGCTTGGCTATAGGCATATCCTTCAGGGAAGAACGGTTTACGCCAACTATATAGATAGCATAAGACAAGGATGATAAAAAGACAAAAGTAATCCCGACCAGGCTGAGTGTCTGTCCTCCCGGACTTTTACAGAGCAAGGAAATTCCCACAAAGGCCAGCGCTATGGAAAACATAGTGACCGGCGATACTTTTTCCTTAAATACTACAGCCATAATAATAGCTACCAGTACCGGGTAGACAAACAGTATGGTGGATGCGATACCGGCATCCATGTAGTTATAACTCATAAAGAGAAACAGGGAAGAGAATGAGAACAGCAGTCCCATGATGCAAAGTGGCAGCACATCCGCTTTCTTAATGGCAAAAGATTGCTTTTGCATCTTCATCATGATACCTAGTACAACTATAGCCAGTGCATAGCGATAAAATAATACCGAGTCTACGCTCATTCCTGCACTATAAAGAGGAAGGGTGAACAGTGGTTCATGCCGTAGCTGGCTGCTGCGATTGCCCCAAGGAGAAATCCTTTAGTCTTGTTGTTAGTCATCGTTTTTATTACACGCTTTAAAATCGGCGCGAAATTAGATATTTGTCAGCAATAAACAAAGGAAAAATGCTTTATTCTTTCACTCTGACATCTATTTATTTTAATTATACCTAATCAACAAATATAAAAGAATTTATATCACCTGTAGCAGCTGAAAAATTATATGAAATGATTGAACGGACACGGACAGAAAGGGAAATGCAGGTTTGTTCTTTCTGTCCGTGTTCCACTATGGATCAGCTCAGTTTATGAATAACCAATCCCGAACGAAGTTCGGTTCGAACCAAGTTGTTTTGGGCGGCATGATATTGCCGGTATCAGCAATATCCATTAATTGTTTCATAGAAACAGGGTAAAGGGCCAAAGCCACTTTCATTTCACCGCTGTCCACACGCTTCTTTAATTCCTCCAGGCCACGGATACCACCTACAAAGTCAATCCGTTTGTCGGAACGAAGATCCTTGATTCCCAATATTCATCCAATATCAAGTTGGAAGAAATAGTCACGTCCAATACTCCGATAGGATCATTGTCATCGTATGTGCCGGTTTTGCTGTCAAGCTGTACCATTTACCGTCCAGATAGAGAGAGAAATTGTGAAGAGCCTGCGGTCTATAGACCTCAGTTCCTTTCTCTTCTACCACAAAATTCTTGCTGACAGCGGTCAGGAATTGTTCCGGAGACAGCCCGTTCAAGTCTTTTACAACACGGTTGTAATCAATAATAGTCAGCTGGTTGGCCGGGAAACATACAGCCATAAAGTAATTGTACTCCTCATTTCCCTGATGGTTTGCATTTTGCTGCGCTTTTTCGGCGCCTACCAGGGCTGCGGCAGCCGAGCGATGATGACCATCGGCAATATAAAGAGCCGGCATGGCTTCGAAAGCTTTTGTGATAGCTTTTATATCTTCTTCTTTGTCGATCACCCAGAATGAATGTCCGAAGCCGTCACCCGGAGCGATAAAATCATATTCCGGCCGTTGTGAAGTATATTTCTTAACGATAGCATCCAATTCCGCATTATCCGGGTAAGCAAAGAATACCGGTTCTATATTGGCATTATTTACGCGGACATGTTTCATGCGGTCTTCCTCCTTGTCACGACGGGTCAGTTCATGTTTTTGATGACCCCGTTCATATAATCGGGAACATACGCTCCTACCACCAGTCCATATTGGGTCTTGCCATTCATGGTTTGTGCATATACATAATAATTTTCTTTTTCATCTTGCACCAACCAGCCTTGTCCTGAAACATCTGGAAATTTTCGGCAGCCTTCTCATATACTTTAGGATCGTGTTCGTCTGTTCCGGCAGGAAATCAATTTCCGGTTTTATAATATGATAAAGTGACTTTTCATTACCTTTCGCTTCCTCGCGTGCTTCTTCAGAATTCAGTACGTCGTATGGACGTGAAGCTACTTGTTCTACCAATTCTTTCGGAGGGCGGATGCCTTTGAAGGGTTTTATTATTGCCATAAAATAAAGGTATTAGATTTTACTTGCAGGGGCGAATTGCATTCGACCGAAAACATAAGCTATATGCATCCGGTCGGATTCAATCCGCCCCTGCGGTTATTGGATTACTTATTTATTTACTCTGAATTTCTCACAACCATCTTTCAGGAAGCCTACTATTTGTCTGGCAGCAGCGATACCTGCGTTGATATTCGCTTCAGCCGTCTGGGCCCCCATCTTTTTCGGTGTAGCGAAATAACGGCCGGCAATTTTCCGAGAACTCTGCATGGGCAACCGGCATGATATCAGTAACATACTTTAAGTCGGTGCGTTCTTCCATCAGTTTGATTAATTCCGCTTCATTGATCACTTCCTTACGGGCAGTATTTACCAATACTCCTCCTTTAGGCATCTTGTTGACCAATTCATAGTTGATGGAATTTTTAGTTTCAGCCGTAGCAGGAATATGCAGGGACACTATATTACAAGCAGCATACAGTTCCTCAGCAGAAGAAACAGCTTTCACACCATCTTTTTCGATCACTTCTTTCGGGCAGAAAGCGTCAAAAGCATAAATATCCATGCCAAAACCTTTAGCGATACGAGCCACATTGCGACCTACATTGCCGTATGCATGGATACCTAACTTCTTGCCCATCAGTCAGTACCCGAAGTCCCGTTATAGAAATTGCGGACAGCCATCACCATCATGCCAAAAGCCAGTTCGGCTACTGCATTGGAGTTCTGTCCCGGAGTATTCATAACACACACATTGTGTGCCGTAGCAGCCGCCAAATCCACGTTATCATAACCTGCTCCTGCACGTACTACGATTTTCAGTTCTTTTGCCGCATCCAATACTTCGGCATCAATAATATCACTGCGGATAATGATTGCGTTAACGTCCTTTACAGCTTCCAGTAGTTTAGCTTTTTCACCATATTTTCCAGCAATACCAGTTCATAACCTGCTGCTTCTATTTCTTTACGGATACCGTCTACTGCAACTTTTGCAAACGGCTTGTCTGTTGCTACTAATACTTTCATGGTCTTATTGTATTAAAAAGGTTCACCACAGATTATCACGAATTATCACAGATTCCATTTATTGTTCCTATCTGTGCAATTCGTATAATCTGTGGTGAACATAATTATTAATGAAGTTTCTCAAATTCCTGCATGCAGTCAATCAAAGCCTGAACGCTTTCCTTCGGCATAGCGTTGTAGCAAGATGCACGGAAACCGCCTACAGAACGGTGTCCCTTAATACCCACCATACCTTTTTCTGTGGCAAATTTCAAGAAATCGGCTTCCAGGTCTTTGTATTCGTCATTCATTACAAAGCAAATGTTCATATAAGAGCGGTCGGCTTTATCCGTTACTGTGCCACGGAACATTTTGTTACGGTCTATTTCAGCATACAGCATGTCTGCCTTCTCTTTAGCACGTTTCTGCATTTCTGCTACACCACCGTTGGCTTTTATCCAGCGTAAAGTCTGCAAAGCGGCATAAATAGGAAGTACAGGAGGTGTGTTGAACATAGAGCCGCCGTCAATGTGAGTCTGATAATTCAGCATAGTAGGAATATAGCGTGATACCTTGCCCACAGCATCGTTCTTTACAATAACGAAAGTGACACCGGCCGGAGCCAAATTCTTCTGCGCACCGCCATAGATACAAATATATTTAGAAACGTCGATAGGACGAGAGAAAATATCAGATGACATATCAGCAATCATAGGAACCGGAGAATCCAGATCTTCATGAAGTTCTGTTCCATAGATTGTGTTATTCGTTGTGACGTGGAAATAATCTGCATCGGCGGGAACCGTATAATCTTTGGGAATATAGGTATAGGTCGCTTCAGCGGAAGATGCCACTTCTACTACCTCGCCGAAAGCCTTGGCTTCTTTCATCGCTTTCTTAGCCCATACGCCTGTGTTCAGGTAAGCAGCTTTTTTTCGAGGAAGTTGAAAGGTATCATACAGAATTCCAAGCTGGCTCCACCCCCCAAGAATAGTACCGAGTACCCTTCCGGGATGTTCAACAGTTCCTTAAACAAAGCAACAGCTTCGTCTACTACAGGCTGAAAATCTTTAGCACGGTGACTGATTTCCATGATGGAAAGGCCTGACCCATTAAAATCAAGAACGGCTTGTGCTGTCTTCTCAATTACCTCGCGAGGCAAGATAGATGGTCCCGCATTGAAATTATGCTTTTTCATTTGACGTTTGTTTTGGTTATACAATTTGTTTATATCTTACATTGGGCGAAATTACACATTATTTTCAGTTTTCCAAAAAAATCGCTAATAAATTTACGAATTTCCGCATAATTTTCTTTCAAATTAGTTAAATCTGATTTTTTATGCTTTCATTTTGTAACTACATCCCTAGTAAACAATGATCTAAAGCATAAAATATCTTTTTGAATGATTCTTTAATCATTTTATTTCGAGAATTGACAAATTGTCATTATTTAGCTTCTTCAATAAGTGTTTTTATGCCCTTTATCTTCTCATTTCGTATTAAATTCAAAGTTTGTTTTATCTTTTTGCGAGATACGGCTGCAAAAGAATAGTGGTCTTTTACATCAATCCGTCCTATTTCGTCTTTATTAAGGTTTCCTTTTTTAAAGAGAAATCCCACAATATCTATTCTATTGATTATTCTTTCTTGCCTTTTCCTATATATAATGTCACATATTCGGGCAAAGAAGGTTTGGGGGTGACTTCGGGTAAAATGAACTCCTCCGGCTCATCGGTTATATATGCGGGCACTGTTTCTTCGGCATGAAGGATAACATAAGAATTACCTTCGGCTTCCCAGCGGGCGGTACGTCCGTTGCGGTGAATGTATCCGTCTTCATTGGCAGGCAGATGATAATGTACTACATTCTCTATTTCGGGGATATCCAGTCCGCGAGCGGCCAGATCGGTAGAAATAAGCACATGGCAACTTCCGTTGCGGAATTTATATAGGGAGCGTTCGCGGTCATCCTGTTCCATGCCGCCATGAAAAATGCCACATTGAAACTTCTGGGATTGAAGATATTTCCCTACCCGTTCCACACTTTCACGGTGATTACAGAAAACCAATGTCGATTGGCTTCCCAAGGTACAAAGCAATTTATATAAGGTTTCAAGTTTGTCTTTTTCCGGAGACAGTACCTTATATAAGTGCAGGCGGTGGGTAAGCTGCTCTTCCGGATTTAAAAAATTCAATTTAATGGTCTTGTCCAGCCCCGTAAACTGCGGAATCTCTTCCGCATCGGTAGCCGACAACAGAAAACGGCGTTGCAAGTTGGGCAACTGTCCTATGACAGTCGCCATCTCTTCCTGAAAGCCAAACTCCAGGCATTTGTCAAATTCATCGATTACCAGAGTTGTGACCGTATCTGCATCAAAATTCTGTTTGGAAAGATGATCATTCATACGGCCCGGAGTACCGATGATGACTGATGGCTGCACCCCTTTGATGGTACGGTGCTCTTCCATGGCCGGTCGTCCTCCATAACAACTTACAGCCTTGAAGGATGTGTTCATGGATTTAAATACCTGGTCTATTTGTAAAGCCAGTTCCCGGGAAGGAACCAGCACTATAGCCTGTACGCCTGTTATACCAGGCTTCAAACTCTGCACCAAAGGCAACAGATAAGCTAACGTCTTGCCGGACCCCGTAGGAGACAATAATATTAGGTCTTTTCCCTCTTTCCAAGCATTGATGGACGCCTCTTGCATCGGGTTCAGCCGCTCAATTTTCAAATTGGCTAGTATGTTCTCTATCATATTCATTTTCGTTTTATACAAAAGTAAAGAAAAAGCCCGATAAAAGTTCACTTTTACCGGGCTTATTTTCATTATTAATAAAAGGAGATCCTGATATTATCCTCCGAAGTTGTCGTACATGATAGAAGAAGGCTCAACACCCAGACTATCCAGCATCTTAACGACTGCATTAGACATCGGGCCGGGGCCACACATGTAGTATTCAATATCTTCGGGAGCTTCATGATCCTTCAGATAAGTTTCATACATCACATTGTGAACGAAACCTGCGGTATACTTCACGCCTGCTGCATCGGCTGCGGGATCCGGACGGTCCAAAGCCAGATGGAAGTGGAAGTTCGGGAAGTCTTTTCCAATTGTTGGAATCTTGCAGATAGAATACTTCGTTCAATGCACGCGCACCATAGAAATAGTGAAGTTCACGGTCGGTAGTGTGCAGTGTCTTGGTCATGTGCATAATCTGCGCACGCAACGGAGCCATACCGGCACCACCACCTACCAAATCATTCCTTCTTAGAATCGAAGATCGGGTGGAAGTCTCCGTAAGGACACTCATCGTTACCTTGTCACCCGGTTTCAGCGTGAAAATGTAAGATGAAGCGATACCCGGATTCACATCCATAAAGCCGGGACCTGATCTTTCGGTTTGAACGGAGGAGTAGCGATACGCACTGTCAGCATGATACGGTCACCCTCGGCAGGATAGTTGGCCATAGAGTAAGCACGGATGGTTTCTTCCATATTCTTACATTTCAAGCCGAACAGATCCGAATTTTCCCATGCGCAGATACTCCGGACCGATAAGGTCTTTATCGATATCCTTGTTGTAGTCCATTTCAAATTTAGGAATCTTAATCTGAGCGTATGAACCCGGAACGAAGTCCATGTGTTCACCTTTCGGCAAAGCCACAATAAACTCTTTGATGAAAGTGGCAACGTTCTTGTTGCTGATTACTTCGCATTCCCATTCCTTAACACCCAGTACAGATTCATCAATCTTGATGCCCAGGTCACCTTTTACTTTCACCTGGCAACCCAGACGCCAATGATCCTGTTGTTGTTTACGGCTGAAATGTCCCTTTTCAGAAGGAAGAATCTCACCGCCGCCTTCTACAACCTGGCATTTACATTGACCGCAAGAACCTTTACCACCACAAGCCGATGACAGGTAGATGCCATTGACAGACAGGGTGTTCAGCAAAGTTGAACCTTGTTCTACTTCCAGTTCTTTCTCTCCATTGATCGTTATCTTTACTTTGCCGCTCGGAGTAAGATACTGCTTAGCTACCAGCAAAATAACAACGAGCAGAAGGATAATTCCAAGGAATACTCCAATACTAGCTAATATTAAATTCATATCCATTGTCTTATTCCTTTCCTTTTAGATTTTCAAACCAGAGAAACACATAAATGCCATTGCCATCAAACCTACAGTGATGAAAGTGATACCAGACCTTTCAAAGGAGCGGGAACATCAGAGTAAGCCATTTTTTCACGGATGGCAGCCAGGCCGATAATAGCCAGTGCCCAACCGATACCTGAGCCCAAAGCGTAAGTGGTTGCCTCGCCAATGTTGATGAAATGACGTTGCTGCATAAACAATGAAGCACCCATGATGGCACAGTTTACAGCAATCAGCGGAAGGAAGATACCCAATGAAGCATAGAGCGACGGCTGAAACGTTCAACCGCCATTTCCACCAACTGAACGATACCGGCAATAACGGCAATAAACAGGATAAAGCTCAAGAAGCTGAGGTCTACTCCATCAATCAGCGCATTAGGTGCCAGTACGTAATTTTCCAGCAAATAGTTCACCGGCAGAGTTACAATCAACACGAAGTAACGGCTGCACCCAGACCTACGGCTGTCTTTACGTTCTTCGATACTGCCAGGTAAGAACACATCCCCAGGAAGTATGCGAAAATCATATTGTCCACAAAGATGGACTTTACAAACAAACTTAAATATTCCATATTCTTTTCGTTTTATAACGGGGATTAATTATTACTTTCCTGCAATTCTTTGTGTTTTGCACGTTGGTACCAATGATACAAGCACAGATAATCAACGCCATAGGAGGCATCAGCATCAAGCCGTTGTTCAGGTAGCCCAAGTCATAAACAGCCTGCGGGATAACCTGGAAGCCAAACAATGTACCGGCTCCCAGCAGTTCACGGAAGAATGCCACGATAATCAGGATTTTGGCATAACCCAATCCGTTACCGATACCATCCAGGAATGATTCCCAAGGACCGTTCATCATAGCAAACGCTTCCAGACGTCCCATCAGGATACAGTTTGTAATAATCAAACCTACATATACAGAAAGCTGCACACTTACATCGTATGCGAACGCTTTCAAAATTTCACTAACGATAGTTACCAATGCGGCAACAACCACCAACTGAACGATGATACGGATACGGTTGGGAATGGTGTTACGCAACAAGGAGATAACGAAGTTCGAGAAGGCTGTAATAATGGTTACGGAAAGACCCATCACGATAGCCGGTTCCAGCTGAGCCGTTACAGCCAGTGCAGAACAGATACCGAGCACCTGTACGGTGACAGGGTTATTCAAACCCAGCGGAGTTAAAAGAACTTCTCTATTCTTTTTAGAAAATAATGCGCTCATATTCTATTTACCCTCCTCTTATTTATTAGTTAAAAATGAATTGTACATGCTCAGGCAATCCTTAATCATCGCATCTACACCCTTAGAAGTGATAGTACCACCTGAGATACCGTCTACCTGATAATCGGGTTTTGCCACCTTGCCGTGTTTTTCAACACCCAAAGCTACAGTACCGTTTTCCATTACATGTTTGCCCAAGAACTGATCCTGGAACTTAGTAGTGGTGATTTCTGCACCCAGACCCGGAGTTTCTCCTTGATGAGAGAAGTAAACGCCGTATACAGTGTCTTTGTCATCATTCAATGCGATGTATCCCCAGATAGGTCCCCAAAGACCGGCACCATAAATAGGCAGCACATATTTGGTCTGACCATCCACGTCGCAAACGAATACATGAAGACGTCCGTTAGCGATTTCACCTTTATAAGAAGTCTGGAAAGCAGCATCGTTCTTTACCAAAGAACCGTCTGCCTGCATCAAATCGTCTTCTTTCACATATTTATCATATTCTGCATTCACATCTTTTACGTCATAAACGTTCAAAGCTGCCAGAATTTGTTTCTTTGTGTCCTGTTCTACATTCTGGTACTGTTTTTCTTTCAGAGAAGAAGACACGAATGCCAACAGGAATGCTACGATAACAACCATTATCGAAGCATAGATGATAGTATAACTATTACTATTAGTATTCATAATGTCCGATATTTTAGTTGTTAGTTGATTTTAATCTGTTTTCGCGGGCTGTGATGTTCTTCTGTACGATACAGTAGTCAATCAGCGGAGCGAAGATGTTCATCAGCAGGATGGCAAGCATCATACCTTCGGGATAACCCGGATTCAACACACGGATAACGATAGCCATCACACCGATCAGGAAGCCGTAGATGAACTTACCCTTTCCGTACGTGCGGAAGTCACAGGGTCGGTAGCCATGAACACGGCGCCGAAGCAGAAACCGCCCAATACGATGTGTTCGTACCAAGCAACTGAGCCATCATGTTATCTGTAGAGCCGAATACATTGAAGATCAATCCCATCACGATACCACCGGCAAAGACAGAGAACATGGTCTTCCAACTTGCCACGCCTGTCCACAACAGGATGATGGCACCCAGCGCGATAGCGATAACGCTGGTTTCACCGATAGAACCCGGAATCAAACCTACAACCATATCCCACATGGTAGCGGGAGTACCGTTCACATTAATCAGTTCGCTTGCACCCGGAGCGGCTGTAGCAGCCTGTCCCAACATCGTAGCGCCGGTAAAACCGTCCACTACCTGTCCGCCACCGATACCGAAAATGCTGTCAGTGCTTACCCAAACGGCATCACCGGACATTTTGGTAGGATAAGCGAAGAACAAGAAAGCACGGGTAATCAATGCAGGGTTGAAGATATTCATACCTGTACCGCCGAATACTTCCTTAGCGAAGATAACAGAGAATGCTGTAGCGACAGCCAGAATCCACAACGGACATTCCACAGGAACGATCATCGGGATCAACAGACCGGATACCAGGAAACCTTCCTGAATTTCTTCGTTCTTCCATTGTGCCACCACAAATTCGATTCCCAGACCGACTACGTATGATACGATAATCTTAGGCAGAACAGCCAGGAAACCATAAATGAACTTTTCAAAGAAACCTGCCTCCTGGCCTACAGCAAGAAGTGCTGGTAACCTACGTTGTACATACCGAACAACAGGGCCGGTATCAACGCAATAACCACCATTGACATGATACGCTTGCTGTCAATCGCATCATGAATGTGAACTCCTGTTTTCGAAGTGCTGTTGGGTACGAACAAGAATGTTTCGAAACCGTCGAACACCGAACGAAACGCGTGGAGTTTGCCGCCCTCTTCAAAGTTTGGCTTTATCTTGTCGAGATAATTTCTTAACGCTTTCATTAACTTTTAATTCTTAGTTTTTAATTATTTAGCACATTTCCTTGCGAAGCATGTCCAAGCCCTGACGTACGATGCGTTGCAATTCCAATTTGGAAGAGTCAACGAATTCACATACAGCGAAGTCTTCGGGAGCCACTTCGTAAATACCAAGTGCTTCCATGCGGTCAATATCGCCGGCAATGATAGCTTTAATTAAATATTCGGGGAAAATGCTCATCGGGAATACTTTGTCATACTCGCCGGACATGATCATGTGGCGTTCGCCACCTTTGATACGGGCATCCAGTGTGTATTCCTTGTTACCGCACAACCAACTGAAATAACTGCGGTTGGCACTGTACTGATCGGTACGCGGCATGATAAAGCCCAGGAATTCGTGCCGGTCATCCTTCGGGGATCACAGTAAGACTTGTAGCGTGCGCACCCAGGAATCCGTTTGGCTTCACCAAAGTTCCGGTCAGCACGTTACCGTTAATGTAGCGTAAGTTTTTACCTCCGTTCACACGTCCTGCAAAAATATCTGTCAGCAAGGCTCCTACTTTCAGCTTGCAATAAGCCGGTTTCTTCACTTCCGAACCGGTCAGGGCGATAGTACGGGTAAGGTCTACGCAACCTGTGTTGAACAGGCGTCCGATGAAGATCACTTCTTCCGCACGGAGCGTCCAAACAGTTTCGCCTTTGTTGATAGGACTGATGTGGTTAATCTGAACGCCTACGTTTCCGGCGGGG
>ENA-OQHP01000232-OQHP01000232.1-human-gut-metagenome-genome-assembly--contig:-NODE-232-length-18762-cov-1.572203_pt1 | contig 18762 bp, 17 predicted proteins | sample MGYA00242563_ERZ504717 | MGnify/ENA primary metagenome ERZ504717 (study PRJEB26092, sample SAMD00036212) | human gut metagenome | host: Homo sapiens | study: EMG produced TPA metagenomics assembly of... | reverse complement strand
TAAAGTAGTTTTATTATCCAGTTCGGAAGGAGAAGTCTGATCCAGAAATCAGAACAGGAAGTCATGGCAACCAACCCTGCCGCTAAACATAAGTTTTATATATATTTCTCATATCAGTCAATATCTGTTAGGTTTTAGAATGTAATGTTAATGCCGCCTACAAACGTACGGCTCTTGGGATAAGCGGCATAGTCCACACCCGGTGTCATGGCGTTGCGCTTGCTGCTCACATCCACTTCAGGATCGGCTCCGCTATAGCTGGTCCAACAGAACAAGTTATATCCGGTCAGATAAACCCTTACATTCTGCAAGAATGCTTTCTTAACAAGGTGCTTAGGCAGCGAATAACCGATAGTAAGATTGTTCAGGCGCAAGAAAGAAGCATCCTCCACCGCATAATCTATTAACTGCATCGTAGAAGCAGCAGCCGGATTATACATATTGGCACTGGAATTGATTTCATTCAGGCGCAATCCGGCAGCTTGCATGTCACCATAATGATTCAAGACTGCGGTTGAAGAGCTGGCAAGATTCAAGCCTGTTTCCGGATCGATCCATGTATATCGGTTACCAAGACGGAAATCATTATTCAAGTTATAACCGGTCCTAGAGCCGGAACGGAAAGACGATGCCAATTTTGTACCGTTGATAATCACATTGCCGGTAGAATAGTTAAAGAAGATATTCACATCCAACTCACCGGTGCGGCTATTGCCGAAACGCCCATTCAGCCCAAAACCGCCTACCCAAGGAGCTACAGTGTTTCCAAGACGCTGTTTCAAAGGATTTCCATTCTCATCGGTTTGTATTTTCAATCCGCCAGGATAGTAAGAACCTCCTGTTATCGTAGGGCTGTTATCTTTCATGCCATCTTTCAGCACCCATTGTTTATCGCCCCATACCAATTCTCCGGTCGGATTGGTAACAGGATCATATACTGTATAATATCCATTGGTACGGAATCCCCATACTTCACCCAGACGTCCACCCTCTTCCACACGGAAATCTTCATATTTGGAAATAGTGCTTCCTGCCCAATTGCTACTCTGCCAAGGCTGTCGGTGGTCAATTTGTCAATTCGGTTTCGGTTGTAGGCAACATTGGCAGTAAAGTTCAAGCTGAAGTTTTTCGTATCTACCAATACTGCATCCATCGACATTTCAATACCTTTATTCGAAGTCTGTCCAAAATTCTGATACTGATAAGAATAACCGGAGTTACCGGGTATCTCCGCCTTCATCAGCAAATCTCTGGTCGTATTCCAATATACATCTACCGAACCCGAAATACGATTGTTCCAAAACCATAGTCAATACCCAAGTTACGGGTAACGGTAGTCTCCCATTTCAACTTTGGATTATAAAGATAGGTCCCATGTTCCAACATAGGCGTACTGGTTCCATTGAAGAAAGGATTACGGGAATCATTGCCACTCAACGAGTAAGTAGTATAAAGAAGCCCTGAATTAATCCGGTTGTTACCAGCCGTACCAAAACTCAAACGCAATTTCAATGCAGACAACCAATCCTTTGTATTAGCCATAAACGCCTCATCGGAAATACGCCATGCCAATGCGGCAGAGGGGAAAAACGCCCCAACGGTTTCCATCTCCAAACTTACTGGAACCATCGGCACGTACCGTTACCGTAAGCAAATACTTGTCCATCATCGTGTAATTGACACGCCCGAAGAATGAAAGCATGTTCTCTTCGGCAGAGATAGTAGACTGGTTCGGCAATGCCGTGCCGGCCCCCATATTGGCTTTCATATCCTCAAATCCCATTGTTGTAGGAAAATTTACAGACACATTCTCTATGGATTCCTCCATGCTGCTGCTCACTTCATGTCCCACGAGCACATTCAAACGGTCACGACCATCAAACATTTTCTTATTTTCGTAAGTAAGAGTATTGGCATTGCGCCAGTTCTTTGTCGTCTCACGCAGCAAATATGCCTGAGGACGTCCGTTATAACCATATTTAGAGTTACTTACAGCGTCAGTACCCCAATATTGTTCTGTATCTTCATATCTCCAACCATAACCAAATTCCGAGCGGAAAGTCCAGTTCTTAAACGGCTTCCAATTCAAACCGAAATTATAATTCTGACGGAAAGAATTGCGTCCTTTATTCGTTGCCAGCAAACGTTCCAAAGGCGTTTTCTGTAAAGCAGCATTGCTCTCCTCATCATCATCCGAACTATGAGACAAAGCATTGACCGGACGGAAAACCACCGCATTGGCTACAGTAGAATTAGCAGCATTGGACTCATTCGTATCAGCACCACCACTCAAACCCTCGATAGTAGAATAACTCAAACGCGCATTGAAGTCTAAAGTCAGCCATTTGTTCAGTTCCGACTTAAGCTTTGCATTGATATTATCTTTCTTAAAGCCTGAGCCAAGCATAATGCTTTTTTCTTCATTATGAGCATAACTTACACTGTAGGTCAATTGTTTGCTACCCCCAGCCACATTCACATTATATTGCTGCTGATTACCTGTTCGTCCGAATATCTCATCCTGATAGTCAATACCATCGATTGATTTCCAGATATTCCATATCATTATAGTTTCCGTAATCCAACGAACCGATTTCACGTTGATAAGCCACAAAATCATAAGGACTCATCACTTCGGTCATTTTAGTCACTTTCTTAAAACCGAACGAAGCGCCAAAATCCACTTGAACCTTTCCTTCTTTACCACTCTTGGTAGTAACGATAATTACACCATTAGCACCACGTGCACCGTAAATAGCTGTAGAAGAAGCATCTTTCAAGACATCAATACTCTGAATTTCAGACGGAGCAATGTCACTGATACTGGATACAGGAAAACCGTCTACTATATAAAGAGGTGAATTGTCTTGCGACAAAGAACCACCACCACGTATACGTATCTTAATATCCGCATCGGGAGAACCCTCCGTAGTAGTGATATTCACCCCCGCCATTTTACCGGTCAATGCTTCGGAAGCGCTAGATACCGGAATAGATGCAATATCCTGCGAACTGACGGAAGCTACGGAACCGGTCAGGTCTCGCTTATTCACTGTACCGTAACCAATGACAACAACTTCATCCAATAACTCGGAATCCTCTTCCAAAACCACATTCAGCAGTTTTTCTCCTTCATACTTCAGCTCTTTATTCTTAAAGCCGATATAAGTAAAAGAGAGGATAGTCGGACTTTTTCACGCCCGAAAGCGTAAAATCTCCGTCCACTCCAGTTATGGTACCGTTGGTGGTACCTTTTACCAAAACGTTGACACCAATCATCGGTTCACCGCTCTTGTCTTTCACGATGCCCTGCACCTGTCTTTCCTGTGCAAAGGAAATCAGGCAAAGCATGCTCATCATGAGCATCAAAGCAACTTTCTTTAGTCTTTGTTGATTATACATAAAAAGATGTGTTAAAAAATAATGTTCTCCACGATATTTGTTCACGGGGCAAAATTCATTTTTTAAGTTCACATCTCTTGTGTAGATTTTGACATAAAACTGCTAAAAATTGTTTTACCTGCTAAAAAACATCATAAGGATATATGCTTATATCCATCTGTCATTTATCTCTTTACCCTTCACATCTCCCTATCCATCAGCATTTGCGGGTGAAGCCTCTTTCCAAGCCTTCACCGCAAATCCATAATAAAAGTCAAAAAAATCATTTCCAGACAATCCTATCCCTGCTTATCCCGTAATATCCCTCCACGGTACATATATCGGCTGTGTAGGCAGTCCTATATTCCGTATTTTTCCTTCCAACTTCAATCTGCGGATATGTTCCATAGCCTCGACCTCATAAATCCGCAAATCTGTTGGAAGTCTGCACGGGTCATCAGCTGATGGTCGGCAAAATAAGCACGGAGGCGCATGTCTATTTCCACGTCCGATAACTTACTGGAGTGTCCTTCATGCTTGATATTTTTAAGCTTTACAGCTCCTACTTCGTTCTTCAATGCCTGGTCGGCACGAAACTTGATACCTTTTAAACGAACTTTGGTGTTTTGCGTTTCGTCTCTGCCGTCACCTCTTCTATACATTTCAGCGTAGGATGAAAATAGCCTATCCCGTCCAGATGCACTTGACGTCCGTCGCCCAGTTCCTGCCCCAACACATGCGACAGTGCATCGAGCACAGCCGTTACATCCGTTTCCGTCAGCGAACAACGCTCCTGGATTTTACGCCTCACGTAGTCTGTCCCTACCTTTCCATTGTACGTAATGCGTGCATGGAGTTTTTTCTCATCCGGCCGGTTTGGTGGAACCGGATTCTCATACCATTCAAAATGAATTGCCATTGTGCAGTATTTATTTATATTGTGTAAATATAGTGTTTTCCTACGAGATAATCTATTTTTCCTTTAAGATAAACCGGTTACCGACAACAGTCAACAAAGCAGCCGACTGTTGTAAACAGAACAGCCGACAGTAATGAACAGAACGGTTGACTATAGTCAACACCCTATTTTACAACGAGAGAAAAAGAATTATCTCACATTGAAAATACAATAACACAAGGTCTTTCCACATACTGTACCACCAATAAAAATAGTATAAGAAAGGCTTGCAAAAGGCTTCCTGCCGATAGTAACTTAGTGGCATGAACCCATTAATAAAAACAATGCATACCATGAAAAAAAGCATTATGAAATTTATCCTCTTTCTACTAAGAAACCGGAAGCATGACAAACCTGCCCGCGTGCAAAAATGTAACTTGACAGAACAGGTAAACCGCTTTTTGCAAAACAGTTACCTCTTCCGTTACAACCTGCTGACAGACGAAACCGAATACCGCCCCGCCAATGCCGCAGACAAAACGTTTGTCACCATCGGCAAACGGGAACTGAATACCCTATGCCTCGAAGCCCATGCCCGGGGAATTCTATGTTGGGACAAAGATATCAGCCGTTTTCTTTTCTCCAAACATGTACCTGAGTATCATCCTTTCCTGCTTTATTTTGAACAGCTTCCCGTTTGGGATGGCATCGACCGGATAACCCGACTGGCCCAACGCATCTCGTCCGAATCATATTGGATAAACGGTTTCCATACATGGATGCTCGGTCTCACTGCCCAATGGACCGGACAGACCGGAAAGCATGCCAACAGCGTGGCTCCCCTACTCGTCAGCATCCGACAGGGCTGCCTGAAATCCACATTCTGCAAAAGTCTGATGCCCGACAGCCTGTCCCGCTACTATTCGGATGAAGTGGAGCTTACCTCACGGAGCAATGCCACCCGCAAAATGTCGGAAATGGGACTGCTGAACCTCGATGAATTCGATAAATATTTCCAGGAAAATACCACTGCTCAAAAACCTGATGCAAATGGCGGATTTAAACCTCTGCAAGGCATACCAAAAGAATTTCCGTAACCTGCCCCGTATCGCTTCTTTCATCGGCACGAGCAACCGTTTCGACTTATTGTCCGACAACACCGGCAGCCGCCGTTTTCTCTGTGTAGAGGTAAAGGATAAAATTGATTGTACCTGCATTGAGCACAAGCAAATCTATGCACAACTGAAACAGGAACTTTCGGATGGAGCACGCTATTGGTTTTCGGCCGAAGAAGAGGAAGAGCTCCAAGAGCACAACCTCATCTTCCAGCACCGCAATCCGGCAGAAGAAGTACTACGCAGTTGTTTCCGTCCTGCAACATCCGAGGACCCAAAAGAAAAAATAAGAAATCTCTCCGCTGCCGACATCTTCAAAGAACTGAAAAAGCAAAACCCTGCCGCCATGAGGGGAAGCAACCCGAACTATTTTTCGCAGCAGCTCGTGCCTGCCGGTTTTCTGCGAAAGCACGGACGCTATGGAAATTTCTATCCGGTAGTGTCTCTGACATAAAAAATGAAGTGCTTATCTGTTATGGTCCTCCCAACCAAGGGTTCACCCGCAAAGCCTGATGAATAGGGAGATGTGAAGGGAGAAAGGAGAATATGCCACACGGACAGTCAGAGGATAACAGTTAATTTTTCCACAAAGAATATCAAAAAATACTATAAAATTTACGATATATCATGTATTTTGTGTTCGATAACGGGTGAGAATACCTCATTACGATTATCAGCCTTACTACATTTAATAACTATAAAAAACAAACTTATGAATCTAAAAAAGACTTGCAAAAAGAGCATTGGCTACTCTGTCGTTGAGTATGCTATGCTTAATCGCCTTTGCACAAGGTCACCAAATCTCAGGTACCGTAATCGACGGTACAGGTGAACCTATTATCGGTGCAAACGTATTGGAAGTAGGTACGACCAACGGTGTAATTACCGATATTGACGGTAATTTCAAACTCAGTGTACAGCCCAATGCAAAAATCCAGGTATCATTTATCGGTTATATCACGCAAACCGTTACAGTGGGCAGCCAAAAGAACATTAAGGTAACACTGAAAGAAGATGCGCAGGCATTGGATGAAGTGGTGGTGGTAGGTTACGGTGTACAGAAAAAGTCGGATGTAACCGGTTCGGTTGGAAGTGTAAACAGCGATAAGATTATGGCTAAAGGTACCACTTCAGTTATGGAATCCTTGCAAGTTCGGTTGCCGGTGTGGACATTTCTCAAAGTTCAAGCCGCGCCGGTGAAGGATTTAACATCGCTATCCGCGGTAAGAGTTCTATGGCCGGTGGCGAACCTCTGTACGTTATCGACGGAGTGGTTTGCGACAACATGAACTTCCTGAATCCTGCGATATAGAAAAAATCGACATCTTGAAAGATGCTTCCTCTACCGCTATCTATGGCTCACGCGCAACAAACGGCGTTGTGATGATTACAACCAAGCAAGCAGGAACGAGCATTAAAGACGAAGCTAAAGTTCAAGTTACTTACGACGGATATTACGGTTACAAAACCGTAGCCAATATGCCGGAATTTATGAGTGGCGACGAATGGACCAACTATCGTTTCCAACGTTATACAACCCTGAAGTCTACGGACGAGTTCGGACATCCTACTTATCAGATGAAAGATACGGATTGGAGTGCTTTTTGGGGCAATAACAGCGCCAAAATCAAAGATATTTATGCAACAAAAGGATATTATGACTGGCCGGATTTGATAACTACAGATGGCCAGCAACAAAATCATTATCTCAACATCGCCGGTAATACAAAGAATCTTTCTTACCGCGTTGGTTTGGGCTATCAGAAAGACGACGGCATCCTGCACGACTCCTATGAACGCTGGAATGTCAAGGCCGCAATAGACCACAAAATCAATGACCGTTTCTCTATCGGTGCGTTAGTTAACCTTTCTACCTCTCTGAAAGACTATGGCAGCAAGAATTCGGTTATTACCGGTTTCCGTGCAAATCCCTACTGGGTTCCTTACTATTGGGAAGGCGAAAATAAAGGAGAATTAATACTCCAACCTGCCAAAGATGCAGCAATATTTCCCGATGGCGGCGGTTTCACTTCTACATTGAACCCATTGGTAGATAGAGCAAACTCTACAGATGAAACACGCAGTTACGATGTTATGGGTAACTTATACTTGCAGTATTCTCCTATCAAGGAAGTCATTTTGAAGACCACATTCTCCCCTACATACAACCGCAGCAAGCGAGGCGAATTCTATGGTGTGAATACAGACAGCCAGTTCTCTTCCAAGAATCCGAGCACCGGTGATCCATACAACACGGCCACTATCACCAACGTTGATTATTTCACATACACCTGGGATACGCAAGCCAATTATATCAAGACATTCGGCGACCACAGCATCAACGCATTGGCATTGTTCAGCGTATACAGTGCAACCAAAGAAGGAGATGCCATTACTGCCAACGATATGCCGTTCGATGTAGACTGGTATAATACCGGTTCTGCCGGCTTCCTGAGCAATGCGAACAGCTACTATGAAAAGTTAACCATGCTCTCATATGTACTGCGACTGAATTATGCTTATAAAGGACGTTATTTGGCAACCGTATCCACCGTTGGGACGGAAGCTCCAAATTCCAGAAAGATAACCGTTGGGGAGCTTTCCCATCCATGGCATTAGCATGGCGTATCAGCGAAGAAGACTTTGCGAAAGAACTCTCATGGATCAGCAACTTGAAGTTAAGAGCTAGTATCGGTCTGACCGGTAATAACGCCAATGTGGGACCTTATGACACACAATCATTGGCAGGTACCAAATATTGGTATAATTATGGTGGTGCACCGGCCTATGGATATGGTATCAACGGTATTACCAACACCTTGTTGACATGGGAAAAGACAAGAGAAATCAATGTCGGTCTGGACTTTGGATTTCTCAACAATCGCATCAGCGGTAGCATCGACTGGTACAACAAAGTTTCAAGAGACTTGCTAATGGAACAATTGACACCGCTGGAGCTGGGTTCTTCAACAGGAGCCATGATGAATAATGTAGGTAAAGTTAAGAATACAGGTGTCGAAATCTCATTAAGCACTGTGAACGTACAGACTAAGAACTTCTATTGGAGCACTACTTTCTCCTTTGCCAAAAACAAAAACGAGATACTGGAATTGAATGGCGGCAAAGAAGACTTAATAGCCAATAAATGGTTCATCGGCCAGCCTATCGACGTTATCTACGACTATGAATACGCCGGAGTTTGTACTGCCGAAGAAGCAAAAGCTTATGCCACAAACGATGCTATCAAGACTAAATTCATCGAAGGTGAAATGAAACTGAAAGACCAGCAGCAACCCGGTGAAGAGGGTTACGGGGTTATTGACGAAAACGATTTGGTTGTTTTAGGCCATGCATTACCGAAATGGACAGGTAGTGTTACTTCAAACATGACCTACAAGAACTTCGACTTCTCTTTCTCCATCTATACCAAACAAGGCGGTATGGTAGAGAGTCCGTTCATGGCCGAATTCACCAACTACAAAGACCGCGGACGTAACAAGCTGAAAATGGATTATTATATCCCCGCAGGTACTCCTGTGCTCAATGCCGATGGAAGCGGTTATACCCTAACAACAGAAGCTCACATGGGCGCATATCCTTATCCTACCAACACGGCCAACAACAACTATGGCGGCGGTATCGGTTGGGGTACCGACAAACAGACAACTTATGTAGGCAACTCTTACGTAAACAACTCTTTCGTTAAAATCAAAACATCACTTTGGGTTACACATTCCCCAAAAGCTGGATGTCCAAGATTGGTGTAGACCACTTGCGTTTGTATGTTAATGTATTGAATCCGTTCACCTTTACAAGCTATAAAGGCTTTGATCCGGAATGGGCGGAGGCAGCTTGAATGACGGAACAGGCGGACCGAGCTCACGTACATACCAAGTTGGAGTTAATTTAAAATTTTAATACCTGATAACCATGAAAAAAGCAATATATATCGCAACCTGCCTGTTAGGACTTACCATTAGCAGTTGCTCAGACTTTTTGGAACAAGACAACAGATCGGATGTTCCCTCAAATGAATTCTATAATACCAAAACCGGTTTCAACAGTTTGCTGAACAGTACATATTCTTCTCTAAGAAGTATTTACGGCGGAGCTCCCTGGGTATTCAGTGCAGGAACAGACTTGTTTGCAGGTGGTAAACAAGGCGTAGACGCCATTGGGCTATACGGTTCATCTTATAACTCTTCCGACAAAGACGTGCAAGAGTTTTATACAGAATGCTATAAAGGAATACAATTAGCCAATTCTGTTATATATTACGGTGAATCAACAGAAGATTCTTCTGTAAAACTGCAATATGTAGATGAAGCACGCTTTTTGAGAGCTTACTATTACTACTTACTGGTACAACACTTCGGTGGAGTAGCATTAAACAAAACGATGTTTGAATCTGCAGTAATGAACCATGCGCGTGAGAGTGCTGAAAACATTTATCAGTTCGTTATAGATGAATTCTCTTACCTGGCATCCGACGACTCACAACTGTTGGAGCGTTCAGAAGCTACCGGAGATAACTTGGACGTGCCAATAAACGTGCTGCTATGCATTTTCTTGCCAAAACTTATCTGGCAAGAGGCTATGAAACATTGCCGACAGCAATGACTTCACCAATGCAGCCTTGTGTGCCGAGAAAGCCATAAACGGAGAAAAACCGACCATCGCTTTCAATGACGTATTCAGCATTAACAACGAAGAAACGATGAAATTTTCTGGTCCGTACAGTACAGCAGCGCTACTTTGGAAGACTTGAGCAAAGACGGCAATATGCAACAATCAGTATTCGGAGTATACTTAGGCGGTGCCGAAGAAAAGAACAAGTACAACGCGGTTATCTTGCTCCGACTGTTCATCTGCACAATTTGTTTACGAAAGGCGACAAGCGCTATGAAGGTACATTCATGCTGGAGTTGCATAAGTTTTACTATGATTACTACACGGCTCCAACCACTTCTCCTATTAAGTATTTCTATGCTCCCGGCTGGATGTCTGATACAGACATTGAAGCTTGGAAAAGAGAAAATCCGACTTTGCGCCAAAATGCAACAGTTATCAAAATGACCGAAATGAGTGAGGACAGAAAAGGAAATATGACAGCATATGCCGATAAGTGTACAGATGATTACGGAGTAGCTTGTATAAGAAAGTTCGATGACCCCACTTCTGCATTCTCCATGACCGGCAGCACGCACGACATCATCTTAGCACGTCTGGGAGAAACCTATCTGGTGGCCGCAGAAGCTTATGTAAAACTGGATCAACCCGACAAGGCAAAAATTAAGATTAATGAGTTGCGCGAACGTGCTACAGAAGCCGGATATGACCTTTCGGTACAAGAAAGTGATTTGACCGGAGAACAAGGTATCGACTTTATTCTGGACGAACGTGCACGTGAGTTGGCAGGAGAATACCACCGCTGGATGGACTTGAAACGTACCGGACGCTTAATTCGATATGTTGCCAATGGCACTTATGACGGACAGGCATGTTTCGCTTACAATCACGATAACATTAAGGTTAATGACTTTGTAGGTAATGACGGTAATTACAAAATACTCCGCCCCATCCCATTGGATGCCATCAACCGTAATAAAGAAACCGTAGAACAGAATCCCGGATTTTAATAAATTGCACTATGATGAAATTAAAGATATTCCTGATAGGCATTTTATTTCCTGCTGCTGTATTTGCACAGAAAGTACCTTCTTTAGATGCTTTGCTGGATGGAATACACCATTGGAACTTGTTGCATCCGGACCGTACGTATGCGCGTTATGCCGAAAAGGATTACGAGAAGATTGCCGACAACCTGATTGCATATCAAATGAAGACGGCGGCTGGCTGAAAACATGGATTGGCAGGTGTACTGAACATAGATTCCATAAAAGCTGGTCTGAAAGACGAGCAAAAGCGGAGTACGCTTGATAATCGGAATACATTCTCGCAAATAGAGTATCTGGCGGATGTGTACACATTAACCAAAAAACAAAAATACAGAGCCGCTTCGGAAAAAGGCTTGCAATATCTGCTCTCCACACAAAAGAACAATGGCGGCTGGAGAGGCTGGGATGTAGATGCTGTTACCTTTAACGATGATGTTACCACCGGTACTTTGGAACTATTCAGAAATATACTGCAAGGAGACTCCAGCTTTTTATGGCTGGACTCCGATATGCTTAAAGCAATACAGAAGTCATACGATAAAGGGCTTGCCGTAGTACTGAAGACACAATATGTGCAGAATGGCATTAAAACGGCATGGGCACAACAGTATGATAACGAGACTCTGGTTCCCGTAAAAGCCAGAACTTTTGAATTACCGGGATTAACAGCATGGGAAAGTACTGCAATTACCATCTTTCTTATGGGAATAAAGAATCCATCAGAAGAGGTTATTCAGGCTGTAGAAGCAGCTATAGCATGGTTCAATAACTCTAAAATAGAAGGTATTCGAATTGAACGTGTTCCATTGCAGGGAAAAGATATCATAAACCATGAATATCCTTACGACAATGTAGTGGTTAAAGATGAAACCGCTCCCGCTATCTGGAGCCGCTTTTATGAACTGTCTGACAACAGACGTTTAGGCCAACGCTCCGGTGAAAAGGTATGGAAACTGTCTGACGTAAACGCTGAAAGAAGAACCGGATATGACTGGTACGGTTATTGGCCGGTAGAAGCTTTAAAAATGTACAAGGAGTGGAAAAACAATTTGAGCGTTAAAGAGTTCCAATGAGCTAAAAATACTTATATAAACACACTTCATAAATATAAATAAGAGGCTATCACCTCTTATTTATATTTATATTTATTTTTCTCGTTCTTCCTCTCCCCACAAATCCTTATCCGAAGGGAGCCTTTTTTATATTCCAGGCTATTATCAAGCCAATAACCAGCAAGCATATCAAATATATAATCATAGACTTTGTTTAGTTTTCAAATAATTCAAATACAACAAGACTCCAATAGTTTATGTTCATTCAGAACACGAAATAATGGTTTATTTCAGCACTTTATCCCGATACTCCGTGGGTGTCATTCCCTTTTTCTGCTTGAAACACTTACTGAAATAACGAGGGTCATTGATACCCACCATATAGGATATTTGCGTCATGGAATACTCACCGGTGGCTATCAACTGAGCTGCACGGTTGATACGCATTTCCTTAATGAACTCGATAGGCGCCAGTCCGGTCAAGGTTTTCAACTTTTTGAAGAATACGGAACGGCTCACGGCAAGTTCCTGCACAAAATCATCTACTACCAAGTCACCGTTATCCATATTCTTCTCCATCAGTTCTATAAGTTTATCCATAAACTTACGGTCATTGGGAGACATTGCCGCAGATTTATCCGTTTGAGGATTATCCTGGACATTACCGGTACTCTGTTCATCGGCAACAGCAGCAACCGCTCCTGCCTGCATCAAGTTCTGGCGGTACAAAGTTTGCAGTTTCTGCCGCTGGGCAAGCAGATTCTTTACACGTGCTTTTAAATAGGTGGCGCTGAAAGGTTTGGTTATATAATCATCAGCACCGTACTCCAATCCTTCCAACTTACTTCGATGGACGACTTCGCCGTAAGCAACACAATGGGAATATGGCTGGTAGTCATATCAGCACGCAATTCACGGGTCATGGCGATACCATCTTTTCCGGCATCATCACGTCGCTGATAATAATATCCGGCAGAAACTTCAACGCCTTATTCAGCCCTCCATACCATTGGCAGCCTCTACAATGCGATACTCGGAAGCGAAGATGCTGCGCAGGAAAATACGCAGTTCGGAATTATCTTCTACCAGCAGCATCAAATCTTTGGATGCATCTCCACCGCCTTTTTCCTGAGAACCCGTTTCCGGTTGTGAAGACTGCGCATCTTCCGTATCCGCCGTTTGCCTGTGATAAGCCTCCAGACCAACTGTTATATCGTCCTGCATAAATTCCACCGATTCGTCATACTGCTCCTTACCTTTCATAAAGTCTATCTTGAAGCAACTGCCTTCTCCCAACTTACTATCTACCGTAATCAAAGCTTTGTGCATCTCCACCAGTTCTTTTACCAATGACAAACCGATGCCGGTGCTTGGATTGAACAAATTACGGTCTACCAGATTCTCAAAACGGACAAAAATAGATTTCTTCTTGTTCTCGGCAATACCGATACCCTGGTCCTGCACGCCAATAGAAACGGTTTCCTCGTCCTCATGGATAAAAACCTTTATCATTTTTCCATTCGGAGTATATTTGAAAGCATTGGAGAGCAAGTTGAAAATAATCTTTTCATATTTATCGACATCCACCCACAGATAAAGTTCCGACTTTTCCGTCTCGAACAAGAAGTCAATGTGATGCTCCTCGGCCACTGAATCGAAATTCTCCATTATCTTGCGGGTAAAGGCCACTACATTGACACGCTGCACCTGCATCTCATTTTTTTGTTTCTGAATCTTACGGAAGTCGAGTATCTGATTGATGAGACGCAACATACGATTGTGTTGCGCTCCACAACCTGTAGCTGTTCACGGGCATCCGCCGGCAGTTGCGTATGCTCCAGCACGTATTCCACCGGACCAGAAATCAAGGTTAAAGGAGTACGCAGTTCATGGGAAATATCTGTAAAGAAACGCAATTTCATATCTGTCATATGCTGTTCCACAACAACTTCGTGCTTCAGACGATAAATCGTAAACAAGATATAAACAGCCGTTATTATTATCAACAGAACAAACAGGACATACAGGAAATAGGCAAAAGGAGTCTCCCAAAAGGAAGGAAGCACTTCAATATCAAGCAAGCGCATGTTATCCGTCCATACTCCATCGGCATTGGTGGCACGTACCTTAAACACATAATGCCCTTTGGGCAGGTTGGTATAGGTGGCGGTACGCTGCTTGCCGACATAGTTCCAAGATTTCTCAAATCCCTCCAGAATATAGGCATACTGTATTCCGGCAGGTTCCGTATAGTCAAGTGCGGCAAAACGAATCGTGAAAATGTTTTCCTCGTGCGAGAGTTTCAATTCACGGGTATCATCCAAACTCTCTTTCAATATATTTTTTTCATCCGGCACAACGTCTTCATTGGCTATAAGCAATTTGGAAAACACTAACGGCGGTACATATGTGCTCTTTCTGATAGAATCGGGATTGAACAGCAAGACGCCGTTGCTCGTACCAAACAGCAAGTCTCCCCACGAAGTATAGGCCGATGCTGCTTCGCTGAAGCGGACATGGGACGAGACATGACCGTCTGCATAGTTTTCAAAACGTTCTTCTTCAGGAATAAATTTGCTGATGCCGTTCTCCGTACTCATCCAAAGATTGCCCCTATTATCCTCACGTATGGAGAGCAATATATCCGAAGGCAATCCCTCGGCCACGCCATACGACTTGAATATTGCGTCGCCGGCAGCATCTATAGTCTGCAACTTATTCAACCCGCCGCCGAAAGTAACCAGATAAGTTCGTTCTTCCGGGTAGACAGAATATAGTGCACATCGTTATTACTCAAGCTGTTTACATCGTTCTGCACACGTACATAGTGATGAAACACTGCATCTTCGGGCTTCTTAAAATCACTGTTTACCATTAATGCGCCGACTGTAGTGGCAATCCATATATTTCCGCGATGGTCACCTGTAACGAAGCGTACCTTATGACAATTATCTATAGGGAAACCTTTCAGGTTGTTACGGTGGTTGACAAATATCTCCCGTCCGCCACGGTTATGGGTAAGGTAGTTGATTCCTCCTCCAAAAGTGGCAACCCAGATACGTCCTTTCACGTCCTCATAGACACAATATACATTGTTGTCACTCAGGCTGTAGATATCATCCCTACTATGGCAATAGCGGGTTAGTTTATAATGTCCTCCACCCTGAGGCCGGGCTTTTACCAATCCCTCACCCTTGGTGGCAATCCAATGTTGTGCTTACTGTCTTGAAATATGCAATAAGTATTTCCCTTTAACGGTACCCCCGTATGTGATATCGTACCTGTCTCCGTGAAATATCCCAGTTCTGTGCGATTCTTATCGTAAATCCTTATTTTGCCGTCTTTCAGTCCCACCCAAAGATTATGCTCCGTGTCTTCGCAAAGAGCACGCACCTCATTGCTCAATGATTCATACCGATGAGGTTCCGGCGTCATCATACTGAAAAAGGAAGAGCGGAAAGTGATTTTCTCCAGTCCCTTGGAATGGGTGCACATCCACAGATTGCCTTGCCTGTCGGAAAAAGCAGAATGGATTTTATTGGAAAAACGCCAGTTGGTATCCGAAAAGCGTTATAGAAAGGACGCAGGCAATTAGCAGCCTTATCGAAACGCGAAAAACCTCCGCCATAGGGATGCACCCAAACAGAACCGAAAATATCTTCATGCACGTGAAAAGCCGGACGGGAACGGTCGGTAGATGTAGGCTCTACCGGGATTACTTCCGTTTTCAGCACTTTTGTCCTTGCATTAAAATGTGCAACAGTTCCTGCAATATCCTGCCCGAACCATATTTCCGAGTTTCTGTCTATATAAATGGAGTGAACAGGAGCACCCGGCAGACGGGAAGCCGGATAATGAACAGTTGTCTTAGCGGACGCATTGTAAGTAAAAAAGCCGTCTGTCTCTGTAACCATTATCAGATTATGTTCGTCAATCTTTCCTACAGCCACGATATGTGAGGCACAAGGCAACTGCAATAACAGAAACCGGCCGTTTTCTTCTGATAACGCCATACGCGTCCGCTATCCGACCCGAAAAAGATTTCATTTCCACATTCCTGGGCTGTATAAAAAATTTGGCCGCCTTTCTCTTTCTTCAATGTTTTCTCTACGAAAAGGACGTAAGGGCACCACTTCCGGCAGCAAGCATCCCCAGCCCGTTGTCAGTCAGCATCCACTCATTCCGGAAGCATCCTCATAAACATCATATACGCGTGCGGCCGGGAACAAACCGTTATCAGCTGAATACATCTCTGGCGAAAGGTGAAAACTCTCCGGATCGGTCTTGAGGCGGATAGCCCCTTCTTCCTCCGAAAGCAACCAGACCGAACCGCAAGGCAATACCTTGATTGAAGTTACCACAAACCGGCTTCCTTCTTCTTTCATGGCAGGAACATGTTCAAATACTTCGGTACGGGGATTAAAACGCCAAGCCTGATTGTCGTAAGTGAGCAGCCACAGAAAGCCGTACCGGTCTTCATACATATAGTCCACCCGGTTGTTTGTCAGGTTAATGCGGTTATCAAACTTTGCCTTATAAGTCTTGAAATCATACCCATCGAATTTATTGATGCCATCCCAAGTGGCAAACCACATATTTCCCTTTCTGTCTTGCAGAATACTCATGACAGTATTCTGCGAAAGTCCCTCTTCGGACGAATAATGGGTAAAGACACACTCCGGCTGTGCTCCGGACGGTAACGCAAATACAAACAATAAGCCTATGACCAGATATAGAAGTTTTCTCATAACATATTCGTTCTGTGGGGTAAAGATACGCATTCGCCGAAAATATCGTATATTTGTCATTATTTTAAATACCACTATGAAGCCAAGCGTTATACTTATGCTGTTTTCCTTACCGTAAGTCTGGGTGTAAAGGCTCAACAAGCTGATACGGTAAGTTATGAAGTGACAAAAACATGCCCGTTTTCTACGAGCAACTGAAACAGCAACTTACCTATCCCGCAGCATGGGGAAAGTCTACCACAAAAGACTTCGGGAAATGGAGAATCGAAACACGAAATATAGTGATGGAGTGCATGCAGAATCTGCCACCTGCTCCCTCGAAATACGATATGTCTGTCGTCGGAACAGAGCAGCGGGCGGGATATGAAGCCCGCAAGATATGGTTTAATGTTTCGGAATGGTCCCGCATACCGGCTTATTTATTGGTTCCTGACGGAAAGGGGCCTTTTCCGGCTGTGATAATGCTGCACGATCATGGAGCACACTTTTCCATCGGCAAAGAGAAATGGTACGTCCTTTCGGAGTCTCTCCGGAAATATCGGCTGATGCCGAAGATTGGGTGGTCCGTTGTTATGACGGACAATATACCGGAGATTACTTTGCACAAAAACGGTTACGTAGTACTGTCTATCGACGCCCTGTTTTGGGGAGAACGCGGACGAAAGGAAGGAGTAAGTTATGGCGGACAGCAGGCACTGGCTTCCAATTTCATGCAAATGGGGGCATCCTGGGGGGCTTTTATCAACATGGATGATGTGCGTAGTGCCGAGTTTCTGGCTTCCCTGCCAATGGTAGATAAAACAGAGTCGGTTGTTTGGGATTCTCGATGGGAGCCTACCGTTCCTGGATGCTGGCTGCGCTGACTGATTGTGTAAAAGCATCCGCTTCCATCTGCTGGATGAATACCACAGAGCATCTGATGACGCTGACTAATAATCAGAATAAGGGCGGTTCCGCTTACTCCATGCTTATTCCAAACTTAAGGCGTTATCTGGATTATCCGCATACGGCAAGTATCGCATGTCCTAAACCCGCCCTTTTCTTCAATGGAAGCAAAGATAAGTTATTCCCGATAGAAGGAGTAAGAGATGCGTATCAAACAATGCGAACGGTATGGGACAGTCAACATGCCGGTGACAGGCTTGTGACTAAAATATGGGATGAGAAGCATTTCTTTAACAAAGAGATGCAGGAAGAAGTATTGGAGTTCTTTAATAAAGAAATGAGAAATAAAGATTAACGGTCAGTGATAACCTTATTAATAACAATCACTGACCGTTAACGGCCAATCGCTATTTCAGGTGTCTTTTTATCCAAAGTAAATGCCCATACTCCGTAGCTTCAGATGTCCAGTGTTCGTTAATAGGAGTGATTAGCGCTTCTTTTGGGCAATTCAACACATTATATACGATATAACTGGTAGTGGGCGGACAAGTATCATCATTGTATCCCCAAGTCATGTAAGTAGGAATTTTTATCCGGCGGGCAAAGTTTACTACATCATAATAAGCCATTGTATTCAGCTTATCGGCAGTATCCATACCTGCTACACGGAAGAAATGCGGATAACCTCCCGCTCTGCCAGCCTTATAGCCTGCCATATCGCTTAAAGCCGGATGATTGGCTACACACGCTGTTACCCGTGTATCCAGTCCGGCGGTAATCAATGCCAAAGCACCTCCCTGGCTACCCCCTTGCACAATGACATTCTTACCGTCCATTCGGGTAAAGAAGTTAGAAAGTCAATACTGCGGACACATGCCAGATAAACGCGTCTCATGTAATAATTATCCTTATTATCCAGTCCGTTTGATAAATACCCGTTCTCTCTGCCGTTGAACGCATTACTGATTTCCTTGAACTCCGCTTCGGACATCTCCGGATTGAGTG
>ENA-OQHP01000231-OQHP01000231.1-human-gut-metagenome-genome-assembly--contig:-NODE-231-length-18808-cov-2.560570_pt1 | contig 18808 bp, 26 predicted proteins | sample MGYA00242563_ERZ504717 | MGnify/ENA primary metagenome ERZ504717 (study PRJEB26092, sample SAMD00036212) | human gut metagenome | host: Homo sapiens | study: EMG produced TPA metagenomics assembly of... | reverse complement strand
CGTGAGCAGCTCGTAGAGCAGGAAACTTAACCCCCACACCCCTCACGCGGCGGGCAAACTCGCCTTGTGCTCTATCACGCTAAGTGTATGATTCTGGACGTTACATGACTCACTTTACCTAACTAAGTGTCATCAAGGGGGAATACCATGAACACCGATATGTCTCGTCGTCAGTTTGTTGGTCTAGCCGGCTCGCTCGCCACGGTGCTTGGCCTTGGTCTTGTCGGTTGCGGCGGTGGCGCCGGCAAGGGCTCCGCCGCTGGCTCTGCCGCGGCCAAGGATGTGAAGGGCGCTGCGGAGTCCAAGAAGCTCGTGGTGGGCTTTGATAAGTCCTATCCTCCGTATGGTTTTGTGGGCGACGATGGCGAGTACACCGGCTTTGATCTCGATTTGGCCAAGGCTGTTGCCGATAAGCAGGGCTGGGAGGTCAAATACGAGGCCATCGACTGGGATGCCAAGGATACGCTGCTCAACTCGGGCGCCATCAACTGTATCTGGAACGGCTTTACCATGGAGGGCCGCGAGGACGACTACACGTTCTCCGAGCCGTACATGCTCAACGAGCAGGTGCTGGTGGTAAAGAAGGATGCAGGCATCAAGAGCTGGGACGATCTTGCCGGCAAGACCGTGATTACCCAGACTGATTCCGCTGCACAGGATGTGCTCGAGGGCGACCAGAAGGATTTGGCCGCGACGTTTGCCACGCTCGATACCATCGGTGAGTACAACACGGCGTTTATGCAGCTCGAGAGTGGTGCAGTCGATGCCGTGGCTTGCGACCTTTCGATTGCCCAGTATCAGCTTGCCGCCAAGCCTGATGCTTATACGCAGCTTGATGAGCCGCTGTCCAGCGAGCACTACGCCGTCGGCTTTAAGAAGGGCGACACCAAGTCGGCCGACGCCGTGACCGAGTCGCTCAAGGCACTCTATGAGGACGGCACGGTTAAGGACCTGTGCGACAAGTATTCAAGCTATGGTCTATCTTTCGATAATTGGGTGCTCAAGTAATGTCTATTCAGGTCATGATTCAGATGCTTGGCCAGGGATTCTTGGTCAGTTTGCAGTTGTTTGTGCTGACGCTGCTCGGGTCGATTCCGCTGGGAATTCCCGTGGCGTTTACGCGCATGAGCAAAATCGCGCCGCTTCGCTGGATTGCGCGCATCTACATTTCGGTCATGCGCGGTACGCCGCTCATGCTGCAGATGTTTGCCATCTACTTTGCCCCGTACTACGTGTTCGGCATTTCGCTTACGCCCGATTCCAAGTGGACGGCGTGCGTTGTGGCGTTCATCATCAACTACGCCGGCTACTTTGCCGAGATCTATCGCTCGGGCTTGCAGTCGATTCCGCGCGGTCAATACGAGGCAGCCGAGGTGCTGGGCTATTCGCGCATGCAGACGTTTCTGTATATCGTGATGCCGCAGGTCGCCAAGCGTATTCTGCCTGCGATGGGCAACGAGATCATCACGCTGGTCAAGGACACGTCGCTGGCGTTTGCCATTGGCGTGGGTGAGATGTTCTCGACGGCCAAGGCACTGGTCGCCTCGCAGGTGAGCATGGTGCCGTTTGCGATCGCGGCGTTGATCTACTGGGTCTTTAACTTTGTGGTCGAGATGCTGCTGGGCGCCGCCGAAAAGAAGCTGGACTATTATCATGACTAACTCAGTGATGAAAATCGAAAACGCGCGTAAGGCGTTTGGCGGCAATGAGGTGCTCAAGGATATCTCGCTCGAGGTCAAGCGTGGCGAGGTCGTGGTGATTATCGGGCCTTCGGGTGGCGGCAAGTCCACGCTGCTGCGGTGTGCCACGCTGCTCGAGACACTCGACGGAGGCTCGCTCTCGTTTGGTGACCTTGCCGTTGCGACGGATGCGGGTTCGGGCGCAGTCTATGCGAAGGGCGATGTGCCCAAGCAGGCGCGCTCGCGGTTTGGTCTGGTGTTTCAGAACTACAATCTGTTTCCGCACTATACCGTGATGAAAAACATCACCGATGCTCCGATTCGCGTGCTCAAGCGTCCGCGCGAGCAGGCGGAAGCCCGCGCTCACGAGCTGATTGCGCAGATGGGGCTTGTGGGCAACGAGAACAAGGTTCCGTGTGAGCTTTCGGGCGGTCAGCAGCAGCGCGTGAGTATTGCCCGCGCCCTAGCGCTCGACCCGGAGATCCTGTTCTTTGACGAGCCGACCTCGGCGCTCGACCCCGAGCTGACGGCCGAGGTGCTGCGTGTCATTAAGGACCTCGCTGCGCAGAACATGACGATGGTGATCGTGACCCACGCAATGCAGTTTGCGCGCGATGTTGCCGACCGCGTGGTCTTTATGGATGGCGGCCGCATTGTCGAGGAGGGGCCTGCCGATCAGGTCATCGATCATCCGCGCGAGCAACGTACCCGTGAGTTCTTGAGCCGTATCGAGGGATAGGCTCAGGTATTTACTCAACTATTAATTGAGGCGAAGCGCCGCAGGTCTTACGGTCTGTGGCGGCTTTTGTTTGCATCGACGGGGTTCAATAATCGCCTCACAAGCTTGTCTCTTCCTCTCGCCGCCTGTATTCATACGTGCGCCGAAAGGTATGCATGGACAGCCGCCCGTGAGGGTAGGGTGGTGGCATAGGACATTTGGAGGGTGAGTCGGCTCGGCTGCCGACCATGCTGCTCCCGGGATGGCACCGACCGCGAACTCTCCCCGTTGGCGTCGCGCATTGCGCGCGGCCCTGCAAGGAGGTCATCATGGGTGCTCCCAAGACCGGTAACGTAAGGAACGTGGTGCTCGTAGGCCAAGGCGGGGTGGGCAAGACTTCACTCGCCGAAGCCATGCTCCACCTTTCCGGCAAGACCGCCCGCCTGGGCGGCCACGACGGCACCAAGCCTACGCTCGACTATGACCCCGAAGAGGTCAAGCGTGCATTTTCCATCTCGACGACCATCGCGCCGATCGACTGGAAGGGCGCGCGCATCAATGTGCTTGATGCCCCGTGCTACCCCGATTTTATCGGCGACGCCTTTGCCGCGATGAGCGTCTGCGAGACGGCTCTGTTTGTGGTCGACGCCGAGGCCGGCCCACAGCCTACGACGGTTAAGCTCTGGTATGCCGCCGAGGACCTGCGTCTGGCGCGTGCGGTGTTCGTAAACCGCCTGTCGCGCTCCGAGGCCAGCTTTGCGACCACGATGGACCTGCTGCAGGAGCGCTTTGGCACGCGCCTGGGCGCCGTGACCCTTCCCTGGGGCGAGGGCGAGGACTTTGACGGCATCATCGACCTGGTGCGCATGAAGGCGCGCCATTGCAACGGAGCCGAAGCCGTTGAGTCGGAGATTCCCGAGGAGTATCGTGCCCAGGCCGAGGAGGCCCATGACCATCTGTGCGAGTTGGTGGCCGAGGCCGACGATGAGCTGATGATGAAGTACTTGGAAGGCGAGGAGACGCTGACGCAGGAGGAGCTTGAAGGCCTGCTGTCGAAGGCGATTGCCGAGCGCATATTTGTGCCGGTCTTTGCGGGCGATTGCATTAAGGAACAGGGCGTCAACTCGCTGATGGACGACATCGCCACATACTTCCCGGCGCCGACGGACTACGGCGAGATGCCGCTTATCGACGGTGATTCGCTCAAGATTTCGAGCGACGATGACCGTCCGGTGGCGTTTGTGTTTAAGACCCTGGCCGATCCGCAGCAGGGTCGCATCAGCTTTATCAAGGTGCTGACGGGTACGCTTGAGCCGGGTCTTGAGCTGATCAACGCGCGCACGCGCAAGAGCGATCGTCTGGCTCACCTGTATGTGATGTGCGGCCGCGACATGACCGAGGTCGGTCACGCCTATGCCGGCGACATTATCGTGGCGCCCAAGTTGGCGGCCGAGACGGGCGATACGCTCTCCATTACCGGCAAGGTCGAGGCTGCGGCGTTTAAGTTCCCCAACTCGCAGTACCGCATTGCCATCGAGGCCGAGAATCGCGGCGACGAAGAGAAGCTCTACACGTTTATCGAGAAGGCCTGCAAGGCCGATCCGACCATGAGCATCGACCGCGACGAGGAGACCGGGCAGACTATCATCTCCGCCGTGGGTGAGGCGCAGGTTTCGGTGTTGCTTAACCGTTTGGAGGATCGCACCAAGGTCGTGGCCAAGAGCGTGCCGATCCGCATTCCGTATCGCGAGACCATCCGCCGCACGGCGAGCGCCCAGGGCCGCCACAAGAAGCAGACCGGTGGTGCCGGTCAGTACGGCGACTGCTGGCTGCGCGTGGAGCCGCTCATTGGGCCCGACGGCACGAGCGACGGCTATGAGTTTGTTGACGAGGTCGTGGGTGGCCGCATCCCGCGCTCGCTGATTCCCGCCGTGGACAAGGGCGTCCAGGAGACCATGAAGGACGGTATTATTGCCGGCTACCCGCTCACGGGCATTCGCGTCGCGGTGTACGACGGTTCGTATCACAGCGTCGACTCCAACGAGATGGCGTTCCGCGCGGCGGCTCGCATCGGCCTGCGCAAGGCATGCGCCGATGCCGACCCCGTGGTGCTGGAGCCCATCGAGGAAATCACGGTGACGATCCCCGAGAGCTACGCCGGCGCCGTGATGGGCGACATCTCGGCCTCGCGCGGTCGCGTGACGGGCATGGAGACCGATGAGCGCGGAGACACCGTGGTCATCGCTCAAGCGCCGCTGGCCGAGCTGACGGATTACTCGACGCGTCTGCGCTCCATCACGCGCGGCACGGGTGACTTTACCATGAAGCCCGCCGGCTACGAGCAGGTTCCCTATGACGTTCAGGCCAAGCTGGTCGAGCGCTATGAGGAGGGTCGCGCCAAATAACGTGTGGTTTTGTCTGCAATGTAGGTGCTGCGGAAGGCCGCCCTGGGCAACCGGGGCGGCCTTATTTGATCCTTTGGGGACGGAGGAAAACGGATCAATTTAGGTTTTGGGGCAGCTTGGTCGGCCCTAGTCTCCCGAGGTCTGATTGCGGCCGGTGGCGTAGTCGATCTGCACATGCGGCTGCAGGTTGTAGCAGTATACGTGGAAGCAGAGGGTCTTGCCGTGGTCCTCGACCGATTGCGCCTCAAGGCGCACGCCGCGGCAGACAAGTTCCTCTTCGTTATACATGGGCGTGACGCGGTAGAGCACGTGGTTGCCCGTTTCGCGGATGTAGTCGAGAATCTGCTCCTCAAACGGTAGCATGCCCGTCTCGTTGAGATAGCGCGTGCCGGTGAGGAGATTCTTGCGGTTGGCGTTTTCGCCGCAGAGCGACCAGGCGATAAGGTGGCAGCGGTTGTAGAGGCTCTGGCCCGGAATAAAGTCGTAGCGCTGCTGATGCATCCGGCGGGATGGATGCGCGAGATATCGCCGCGCTTGCCTTGACCGAGCGATTCGGGGCCCACGCAGGCGAGCGCTTTGCGAGTGCGGCCCAGGCTGTCGAGCTTGGAGAACTTCTTAAAGCAGCCCTCTTCGGTGGCGCGATCGTATTCATCGAGTGTGAATGACGGCGTGCCGAGCGGGTGCGTGCTGTCGGCGCGAAGGGCAACGTAGGGGTTGCCGGCATAGTCGGGAATGCTGCTGAGATAAACACCGCGGGCGCGGTTGAGGTCGGGGTTTTCGACCTCGTCGATGGGGGTGGCGGCACTATCCGCGGAGCAACGTTGCCGTTGGTGTTGGTCGCGGTGGATTCGGAGCCATCGCCAGAGTCTTGGCTATTTTGAGAGTCCGAGGAGCTCGCTGTTCCCGATTCGAGCCGGGCGACCAGGTCTGCCTCGTCGTCGGTGCGGCTGGGGCTCTCGTTTTGTTTTTCGGCCAGAGCCGCCGCCTGTTCGTCGCTTTGCGGCGACAGCAGCTTGGGCGCCCCGTCAAGCGATCCCGTAAACAGTGCAAACCCCAGCACCACGGCGGTACCGATGGAAAGTACTTGCTTGTAGGCGGACTTGCGCGACATTGAGGCTCCTGGAGGGACGGTTGGGAATCTACCAGTCTAGCAGGAGCCGGCAGGGGTCGCTCTACCGAACAAATACTTAAGATTTGGGACAAACACTCCTGATTTATTTGTCCCGCGGTCTAGATCGAGGTGGAGTCGAGCCAGTTGAGCTTGCACTCGAGAATGCGCTGCTCGCCGGGTTCGCTGCTGCCGTCAAGTAGGGCGAGCAGCATCTCGGCTGCTTCGCGACCTTCCTGGTCGACGGGCTCGATGATGGTGGAGACGGTCGGTGTGGTGAGATTAGTCCAGTCTTCGCAGTTGAGTCCCAAAAGGCCGATTTGCTGCGGAAGCAGATGGGCCATGCTGAAGTGCCTTGTAGACGCGGGGGAGCGCCCATTGGTTTTGGACAAAGATGAGCGTGCGCTTGGCGGGGTTGAACTTGTATTTAAAGTATTCGGTGAGCTCGTTGATTGACGGCTTGTTGTGATCGATGGGGATGGCTTTGTAGAGCTGCCCATTCGCGGCTAATGCCTCGGCATATCCCTGAAAACGTTCCATGCGGGTGCGCATTTCGGTCATATTGGCGGCAATGGAGAAAAAGTCCTCGTAGCCGGCATCGAGAAGCGCCTGCGTGGCGTTGTACACGCCGTCGTAGAGGTTGGTTTTGATCCAGCTGGTGCCTGGGCTGTAGATGGCCGCGTCAAAAAGACGACGGGCTTGCCGGCGCGTCTAATGCGGTCGTGCACGGCTTTGAAGTTTGCCGTGGGCTGGATGATAAAGCCATCGACGCCCAGCGAGAGCATCTTGTCGACGTACATGAGCTCGGTCTCGGGGTTAAGTTGCTCGTGCAACGACCGTCTGGTAGCCCGCGGGAGCATGACCTGCTCCATGCCGTTGAGGACGAGGCCCGCCCACTTGTTGGTGTTATCCAAAATGATGATGGCAATGACGTGGGTCTGTTTGCCGGTGAGCGTTTGCGCTTGGGCGTTGGGAACGTATCCGAGTTCCTTGATGACGCGCGCAATCTTTGCCTGCGTCTTCTCGCTAAGCTTTTCTCGTTTGTCGTTGAGGTAATACGAGACGCTTGCCGTCGAGGTTCCCGCCTCTCGAGCGACGTCTGCGATCGTAACGCGCTGTTTTGCCACAGCGACTCCTTCCGACAGATGAGCATTTTCCAACATGATGACTTTGAGTCTTGGTGAGGGATACGCTTCGGTGAGCGACTTTTCCTTTCATATGAGTATGCAACAAATGCGGTATACGGGTGGGGTCGAAATTTGTGACCGGCATGCGCATCTGCCGTCTACCGAGAAAATCAAATACTTCTTGACTTTTGAAATCGAGGGTAAAATCGCAGGATTCATTTTTGGTTAAACGCATAACTAAATCGCATAACCAACGCTCTGACCTGCGCGTTTACCGAAATAAGCTGGCATTAAGAAAAACGAGCACCTATATTGGTCTTGTCGAAAAGACAGCAAGTCCAAACGGCAGGGGATGCTCCGGAGGCCTCCGCAAACGGTGTCTTGCGCACGCAACTCTATGAAAAGAGGGAAGCAATGAAGATCGTAGCGTTGCCGCCTGTACCGTGGGTATTGCCCACACGTATATGGCCCAGAAGGCGATTCAAGATGAATGCGCCGCCCGTGGCATCGAGTGCAAAGTCGAGGCTCAGGGTGGTCTGGGCATCGAGAACGAGCTGACGCAGGAAGACGTGGATTCCGCCGACCTGGTCCTGGAGTCCGTCGACGTGGGTGTCGAGAATGAGGACCGTTTTGAGCAGAAGATGGCCGAGGGCAAGTTCCTCAAGGTCGGTACCTCGGATGTAATCGCCGATCCGGTGAAGATCATTGACCAGGCCGTTGAGATCATCAAGGCGACGGGTGGCGCCGTTGACGCGCCCAAGGCCGAGGCCAAGGCAGAGAAGAAGGCCGTCTCCGCTGCCCCGCAGGCCCCGACACCGGCGTCCAAGCAGTCCATCTTTGCCGATCCTGGCAAGACGCTGCTCAATGCATTCAATACCGGCGTTTCCTATTTTATCCCCATCGTCGTTATCGGTGGCGTGTTCCTCGCCTTCTCGTTGGCATCCGGTACTGCCGGTGCTGGCGGCATGGAGGTCACCAACCCGTTGATGGTGAGCCTTAACACCATCGGCATGGCCGGCATCTCTATGATGATTCCGGTGCTTGCGGCATACATCGCTTACTCGATGGCCGGCAAGCCCGCACTTGCCCCTGGCTTCGTCCTGGGCTACTTGGTCAACAACGCCGTCGTCACCCCGAGCGGCAACAGTGTTTCGACTGGCTTCTTGGGTGCCATGATCATGGCTGTCATCTGCGGTTACTTTGTCCGCTGGATGAAGACCTGGAAGGTCAACAACACCATCCAGACCATCATGCCGATCCTGATCATCCCGATTCTGACCTCGCTCGTCCTTGGCATGGCATACATTTACATCCTGGCCACGCCGCTTGGCTTTGTGATGGATTGGCTCACCAGCGTGCTCGGTAGCCTGCAGGGCGGCTCCGCCGTCGTCCTGGGCCTGGTCATTGGTGTTATGACCGCCTTCGATATGGGTGGCCCCATCAACAAGACCGCTTCGACCTTTACCATGGCCATCATGGCCTCCGGCATCTACGGCCCAACGGTATGTTCCGCGTTGCCGTCGCCATTCCCCCGATTGCTTGCGGCCTTGCTGCGCTCATCGCCAAGAACAAGTTCGATGACGCCGACCGTCAGATGGGCATCTCCGCACTGTTCATGGGCTGCATCGGTATTACCGAGGGCGCTATCCCTTCGCGGTCAAGGACCTCGGTCACACCCTTCCCGGCATCTGCATCGGCTCTGCCGTGGGTGCGGCGCTCGCCGCCTTCCAGGGTATCGACTGCTACGTCCCGCACGGTGGCTTTATCGTCGCCCTTGCCACCAACAACGTCGCGCTGTTCTGCCTGGACATCGTGATTGGCTCCGTGGTCGCCGCTGCAATCCTGATTGCCATGAAGCCCACGCTCGATAAGCAGGCCAAGTAAACCTTTAAGGACTCCGGTTGTGCGGAGGGATGGATTTGACTCCGCACAACCGCCCCTACACAACAAAATCCATCCGTACTGATAGGGCCCGCATCTGGGTCCCAGGGAACTTTTGTCAAAAATCCTCTGGAGAAGGAGAACAAAATGTCCAACCTTACCATCCGCCAGGCCGTTCAGGGCATGCTCAAGCTGCAGGATAGCGGCGATCACGCAACCATGGTCGGCATTGGCCCCATGAGCCCCAACCTGATTCAGGCCGTGTTCGAGCTTGCCAAGGACGAGGATTTCCCGCCCATGTTTATCGCTAGCCGCAACCAGGTCGATATGGACGAGATGGGCGCCGGCTACGTCAACGGTTGGGACCAGACGCGCTTGCCGCCGACATCAAGAAGGTTGCCGACGAGGTGGGTTACACCGGTCCGTACTACCTGTGCCGCGATCACGGCGGTCCGTGGCAGCGCGACGAGGAGCGTAACGCCCACCTGCCCGAGGACGAGGCCATGGAGCTCGCCCGCAAGTCCTTTGTCGCCGACATGGAGGCGGGCTTTGACCTGCTGATGGTCGATCCCACCAAGGACCCCTATCAGATCGGCAAGGTTATTCCGCTCGACGTGGTGCTTCGCCGTACGATCGATCTTATCGACTACCTTGAGCAATACCGTCGCGAGCATAACCTGCCCGAGGTTGCCTATGAGGTCGGTACCGAGGAGACCAATGGCGGCTTGACCTCTACCGATAAGTACGAGGAGTTCATTTCTCAGCTGCAGCCCGAGCTCGAGAAGCGCGGCTGCCCCATGCCCACCTTTATCGTCGGCCAGACCGGCACCCTTACCCGCTGGACGGAGCAGGTCGGTCACTACAACTTCAAGAACGCTCGCGAGCTTGCCGATATGGCCAAGCGCTACGGCGTGGGTCTGAAGGAGCACAACGCCGACTACCTGGATGACGCGACGCTGCTCGAGCATATCCCGGCACACGTGACCGCCTCCAACGTTGCTCCGCAGTATGGCACCGAGGAGACCCGCGCTTACCTCAAACTCTGCGCTACCGAGCAGATTCTGGTCGACAACGGCCTGTGCGACGATCCCTCCGACCTGTATCACACGCTGCTGGTCAAGGCTATCAAGACCGAGCGTTGGCGCAAGTGGATGACTGGCGACGACGTCAACCTGCAGGTTGACGACATCCTGGCTGACGACGAACTCAGCCTGAAGATTCTGGATGTCTCCGGCCACTACGCTTTAACGATCCCGAGGTCAAGGAGCAGGTCGAGAAACTCTATCGCAACCTCGCTGCCCAGGACATCGACGGCAAGCGCTTTGTGATCGAGCACATCAAGCGCCCGATCAAGCAGTACGTCGTCGGTCTTAACCTCAAGGGCGTCACGAGCCGCATCGAGAAGGCTCTCTAAGTAGCTTTTCCTACACGACGCCGGGTCCGGGGCATGTCCCAGCTGCGGGCCCGGCACATAGGACAAAGGGACATCCCCTTTGTCCTATTTTTTGAGTTTTGGATTCCTTAGAAGGAGTTTGCACCATGAAGTTCTTTATCGATACCGCCAACCTTGACGAGATCGCCGAGGCCAAGAGCTGGGGCTGCCTGGCCGGTGTTACCACCAATCCGTCCCTGTATGCCAAGACCGGCGGTAAGCTCGCCGACTTTGAGCCCCATATGCTCAAGATTGCCGAGCTCTGCGAGGGTCTGCCCGTGTCTGCCGAGTCTACCGCCACCACGGCCGAGGGCATGATCGAGGAGGGCAAGCGCCTTGCCGCTCTGGCTCCCAACATCGTGGTTAAGCTTCCCGTGTGCGAGGCCGGCCTCGCCGCCTGCCGCGCGTTGGCCGATGCAGGCGTGCGCGTCAACATGACGCTTGTCTTCTCGCCGACGCAGGCCCTCATGGCCGCCAACGCCGGTGCCCGCTACATCAGCCGTTTGTGGGACGCTTCGACGACATCGCCGAGGACGGTATCTCGCAGCTCGACAACGTTGTGACCTGCATCAAGAACTATGACTGGACCGGCAAGAACGTCGACGACACCGTCGAGATCATCACCGCATCTGTCCGCACGCCCAATCACGTGACCCAGGCGGCGCTGCTCGGTGCCGATATCGCGACCGTCCCCATGGTCGCTCTCAAGAAGTGCCTGCATCACCCGCTGACCGACCAGGGCCTCGCCTCTTTTGAGGCTGACTGGCAGAAGGTCGTCGCTCAGGCTTAACGAGTGGATTGCCCCGGCATCGCGTCATCCGGTGCCGGGGTTGTTCTCAAGAGAGGAATTCGTATGACCAACCAGGAGCTGGCGAAGGTCGCCAATGAGGTCAGGAAGGGTGTCGTGACTGCGGTGCACGCGGCCAAGTCGGGACATCCGGGTGGATCGCTCGGTGCTGCCGACATCATGACGTATCTGTACTTTGAGGAAATGAATATCGATCCTGCCGACCCTCACAAGGCCGATCGAGACCGCTTTGTGCTCTCCAAGGGTCACGCGGCGCCGGGCCTGTATTCGGTGTTGGCAAATCGCGGCTATTTTCCCGTCGAAGAGCTCGAGACGCTCCGCCATATTGGCAGCCGACTGCAGGGCCATCCCAACATGAACGACACCCCGGGTGTTGATATGTCCACCGGATCGCTCGGTCAGGGTATCTCCGCCGCGGTTGGAATGGCACTCGCCGCAAAGCACTGGGGTGACAGCTACCGCGTCTACACGCTGTTGGGCGACGGTGAGTGCGAGGAAGGCCAGGTGTGGGAGGCGGCAATGTTCGCCGGCAACCACGACCTGGATAACCTTGTCGCTATCGTCGATCACAATGGCCTGCAAATTGACGGCAGTATCGACGAAGTTAACTCGGCTATGCCGCTTGCCGACAAGTTCCGCGCCTTTAAGTGGCATGTGATCGAGCTAGCCGATGGCAATGACATGGCGCAGATTGAGGCGGCTTTCGCCGAGGCTCGCGAGGTGACCGGCGCGCCCGTCGCTATCATCGCCGAGACGGTGAAGGGCAAGGGCGTCTCCTTTATGGAAAACCAGGTGGGCTGGCACGGCAAGGCACCCAACGATGAACAGTTTGAGCAGGCCATGGCCGAGCTCGCAGCAGCAGGGGAGGAGCTCTAATGGCAGACGTCAAGAAAGTCGCCACGCGCGTTAGCTATGGCGAGGCGCTTGTCGAGCTGGGCAATGAGCACGATGACTTTGTGGTTCTCGATGCCGACCTGGCCGCCGCCACGCAGACCGGTAAGTTTAAGGCTGCGCACCCTGAGCGCTTCTACGATGCCGGCATTGCCGAGAGCAACTTGATGGGGCTTGCCGCCGGCATTGCGACCACGGGTCGCGTCGCCTTTGCGAGCACCTTTGCCATGTTCGCCGCCGGTCGTGCATATGAGCAAGTGCGTAACTCCATCGGCTATCCGCACCTCAACGTCAAAATTGGCGCTACGCATGCGGCATCTCGGTCGGTGAAGACGGCGCTACGCATCAGTGCTGCGAGGATATCGCGCTCATGCGCACGATTCCGGGTATGACGGTGATCGTCCCCGCCGATGACATCGAGCTCGCGCTTGCGTGCGCGCCGCCTATGAGTTGAGGGACCGGTCTACATGCGCTTCGGCCGCCTGGCAACACCGGTTATCAACGACCGCGAGGACTATGAGTTCAAGATTGGTCGCGGCGTGGTCGTGCGCGAGGGGTCCGATGTGACCATCGTCGCTTGTGGCCTCATGGTCGCCGAGCGCTTGAGGCTGCCGAGGCGCTCGCTGCCGATGGTATCGACGCCGAGGTCATCAACATGCATACGATCAAACCGCTCGATGAGCGCCTGGTGGTTGCCAGCGCCAAGAAGACTGGTCGCGTGGTCACCGCCGAGGAGCATTCGATTATCGGCGGTCTTGGCGAGGCCGTGGCCTCGGTGCTCGCGGAACAGCATCCGGTGCCGATGCGACGCGTCGGCGTGCGCGATGTATATGGCGAGTCCGGCCCTGCGGTCGATTTGCTGCACAAGTACGGTTTGGACGCGACGGCATCGAAGCCGCGGTCAGGTCCGTGTTGTAAGGAAGGTTTTCCATGGGGTTTGTATCTGCCAACCAAGTGACGATTGGCTACACCGCCGCCTCGCGCGAGGACGCGCTGCATTATCTGTCCGAGCAGGCTGTTGAGCTTGGTTTTGCCGATGACGCATCTGCTGTAGAGGCGGCTTTTATTGCTCGCGAAAACGAGGCCGAGACTGGCCTCGTCGCCGGTTTTGCCGTTCCGCATGCCAAAAGCGACGCGATTCATACGCCGGGCGTGGCCGTGCTCAAGCTGTCCGAGCCTGTTGAGTGGCCGAGCTTTGATGGCGTGCCCGTCGATGTGGCACTCGCGCTGTACGTGCCGCCGGCGAAGCGGGAACCACGCACCTGCGTCTGCTCTCCAAGCTGCCGTGATGCTGATGGATGCCGGCTTCCGTGACAAGGTGCGCACGAGCGCCGATCCCGCCGAGATCGCGGAGCTTATTAACGCCGGGCTCGAGGCTAGGTGCAACCAGCCCGCTCAATCTATTGATCCTTCTCCAAGGAGCAGGGCCGCGACGCTATAGGCGTCGCGGCCCTGTTTGCGTTTCCCCAGATAAAAACTGCCAAAATAAACCTGTCCCTTTTTGGCAGGTTACGTCATAAGTTTCTGTCTATGTAACGAAGTACAATATGATATATACGTTATATACAAGTTTGTGACGTGCAGTAGATTTGCGGCAACCCAAGCCGATGAAGGGGTCGATATGATCAAGGCTGTCATTTTTGACATGGACGGAACGCTGGTCGATACCGAGCGTTTGGACATGAGGGCATGGAAGGTGGGCGCTGCCGAGCTGGGGATTGCGATTGATGATGCGTTGATCCATCAGTTTATCGGCCGTTCGAATGCCGATGTTAAGGACATCCTTGAGGCGCATTACGGCAAGGGCGAAACCGCCGACGCGATTTTTGCCCGCAACATTGAGCTACACAGCGAGATGGCCAAGACCGACCTGGAACTTAAGGCCGGCGCCGCCGAGTGCCTCGACGAGCTGCTGGCTGCGGGCTATCACGTGGCCTTGCGACGTCGTCGCGCCGCGTTGCGGCCGAGCGCAACCTTAAATCGGTCGGCCTCTTTGACAAGTTTGAAACGGTGACCTTCGGCGAGGATGTCGCATATGGCAAGCCCGACCCCGCGATTTACCTGCTCGCTTGCGAGCGCGCGGGCTTTGCTCCCGAGGAATGCGCCGTGGTCGAGGATTCGCGCAACGGCTGCGTCTCGGGTATCACGGCCGGCTGCCATGTCTTTGCTGTGCCGATATTGTGCCGCTGCCGCAGGACGTGGCGGATGGCTGCGAGGCCGTGCTCGACACGCTGTTCGATCTGACGGCGGCGGTCAAGGCCGTGCGCTAAAGGTATGCGCCGAGGTCGATGGCGGTGGCTTCGACGCAGCTGCTTGCCTGGGTGCTGGCGCGCTCGGCGATCTGGCGCCGATGCCGTAGCTGTCGGCTGCGGTGTTCCATTCATTAGAGGGGTCGCGCTCGTCTCTCTAAAGATAAGTCGGTTAGAGAGACAGCCTTAGGTAATCTAGCAGCGAATTCGTTATATCTCTCTAAAGGTCTCTCTAAAACAAAGTGCTTATCTCTCTAAAGTTAGAGAGATAAATCTATTGGTTTAGAGAGACGGAATGCCAATGCTGCCGGATAAAGGACTCATTGAAGTAATGGGTTCATCGACGAGCTGTAACCGCCGCTATCGGAAAAAGTAGGTGCGGCCGAGACGCCTCTCAAGTGCCTCTCGAAGTTAGAGGGGTGCTAGAGAGGCAGTTGTCTCGTGACATTTTCCCAGATAAAACCTGCCAAAATAAACCTGTCCCTTTTTGGCAGGTCTGCGGGTCAATGCCCATCAAACGAAGTTGCGGTGGAATAGTTCCTGTTTGGGCCCGATAGGCCGCAAAACAGGAACTATTCCACCGCAACTTATTTGGGATGCGCTATTGATTCATGTTGCCGTGGATGTAGGGGGTGACCTCGGGGGAGATATGGTCGCAGCCCAGCTCGCGCAGCGCGGACTCGATGGCGGCGGGCAGCGGGGTTTTGCCTCGGCATCGACGGCGTTGCCACCGAGGGCAGCAATCTTGGCGACATCTGCGGGTGCGGCCTCGATATGCATGCAGCCGCCGATTAAGCGCGCGCGTACCTGTGCCAGATCAAGATCGTGCAGGTAATCCTCGCAGGCGCGGATTAAATCGACCTTCTCGCGCGTAAGCTCCTCGCCCGTGGGGACGCGGGTGGCAAGACATGCTCCCGCCGGCAGGTTCCAAACGGGATAGCCCCATGCGCGCAGCAGCTCGCGCTCTTCGTCCTTGGTAAAGCCGACCTCCATAAGGGGTGAGCGTACGCCGAGCTCTTCTGCCGCACGCATGCCGGGGCGGTAGTCACCGCGATCGCTTGCATTGCTGCCATCGATGACGGTGGGAAAGCCGAGCGACTTGGCGTGGTTGACGATGGCGGTAAGCGGCGTGCTTGCAGTGGTAGCAGCGATTAGCATCGTTGCAGCTACTTGGGGGAGCTGCAGCTGATCCACCGAAAGATTGAGCACGGGGAGCTTAAATGCGGCCCCTCATTGGCCTGCCCATCAACGGACTGCTCAAACGAAGCCTGCTCGGGCGTGCCGATGAGCGGCGTGGTGAGATGGACGAGGAGGGTATTGGTAGGCATGACGCGGGCGCATACGGCGGCCAAAAAGCTGCTGTCAACGCCGCCGGAAAACCCGATAGCCACGCGCCCGTATGCCAAAAGCAGCTGCTCGAGCGTCGTGAGTTTGTCCTGAAGCTCCTCTGCAGGTGCAGTAGTGTCTGAAAGCATGAAACGATCCTTACCATTGAGTACTCGGTCGAAAACTATAATCCTACCGGGCTGCCTGTCATAAGACTTCCGCTTATGTAACGAAAGTGCAATATGCTATATACGTTATATACAAGTTTGTAAAGTGCGCTAGAGTGGCAGTAATGCAATCCGGTGAGGGGATCGATATGATCAAGGCTGTTATTTTTGACATGGACGGAACGCTGGTCGATACCGAGCGTTTGGGCATCAAGGCATGGAAGGCGGGCGCTGCCGAGCTGGGGGTCGCGATTGATGAAGCGCTGATCCATCAGTTATCGGTCGCACGCTGCCCGATGTCATGGACATCCTTGATAAGCATTACGGCAGCCACGAAACCACCGAGGCGGTCTATGTCCGCCACAAGGAGATTCGCGACGAGATAGTCAAGACCGATTTGGAGCTTAAGGCCGGTGCCGCCGAGTGCATAGACGAGCTGCTGGCTGCGGGCTATCACGTGGGCCTTGCGACGTCATCGCGCCATGCCACGGCCGAGCGCAACCTTAAGATGGTCGGTCTCTTTGACAAGTTTGAAACGGTGACCTGCGGCGAGGACGTCGTGCACGGTAGCCCGACCCCGAGATGTATCTGCTCGCTGCGACGCGCGGGCTTTGCCCCCGAGGAATGCGCCGTGGTCGAGGATTCGCGTAACGGCTGCGTCTCGGGCATTACGGCCGGCTGCCACGTCTTTGCCGTCCCCGATATCGTGCCGCTGCCGCAGGACGTGGTGGATGGCTGCGAGGCTGTGCTCGATACGCTGTTCGATCTGCCGGCCGCGGTCAAGGCCGTGCGCTAGCGTTCGCACGTGAGTCGCCATATCCCGCACCCGATCCCGCGGGACGGTGACGGTAACGGCGCCTGCGTGGAGGCGCTGACGCAGTCAGCCCCTCTTATCACGCCAAGATTGCTGTTTTGGCCGATAAGAGGGGCATTTTGCTTTAAGCGACTGGGGCTGCGGCCTTGGTAAGGAGCTGGCGGAGGGTTATGACGCTACAAGTTACTCCAGGAGCCAGTCGATCACGTTGCGCTTGCGGACTCCTTCGTAGTTCGCGTCCGCAAACAGCGTGTCGAGCGTAAGAAGCGTCTTGGGGTAGTTGTCTCGGACTTCTTAAAGGGGGCCAACTCTCGATTGAGGGTAGTTTCGTCGAGCGTTGTGGCTGAAACCTGAAAATAGGCTGTCTCGTCTGAGTTTAGGGCAACAAAATCAATTTCCCCGCCGTCGATATCGCCCACGTAGACGTCGTATCCACGGCGTAGGAGCTCGAGATAAACAACATTTTCGAGGATATGACCGATATCGCTGCTTTGGGTTTTGACGAGAGCGCCTCTAAGTCCAAGGTCAACGGCGTAGTATTTGCCGTTTGTTGAAAGAAGCTGCCGGCCGCGCACGTTATAGCGCGGAGCAAAGTACAACACAAGGCTGTCTGTTAAGCCTTTGAGGTACTTGGCTACGGTTTTCTGGTCGGTTTTGTTGCCGTTGGACGAGAGCGTGTCGGAGATTTTTTTAATCGAGATCCGGTTTCCAATGCTATGGAGTAGGAACTTGGTGATATCGCGCAGGGTCGGGACGTCCGAGACCTTCAGGCGTTCGATAACGTCGCGTATGACGATGGTATCGTAGAGGCTCATAAGATAATCGCGCGCCTGGGGTCCCTGAATACCCGTCTCGGCGATAAAGGGAAAAGAGCCCCGGGTGATGTACTCGTCAAACAACTGCGCGGGAGCCTTTCCGTCATTGGTTTTTGCCGAGCAAAACTCTTTAAAGGATAGGGGCAGCATCTTGAGCTCTACGTAGCGGCCGGAGAGCAAAGTTGCCAGCTCGCTCGAGAGCAGATAAGCGTTGGAACCGGTTATGTAGAGGTCGACATTGTCCTTGATAAAAAGACTGTCGACGGCTTTTTCGAAATGCTCGACGTGCTGTATCTCGTCCAGAAAAACGTAGTTCATCTTATCGGGGACGAGTCTGGCGGAAATGAAGTCGTAGAGTGCTCTATACGACGTAAGCGACTCGAACTCCAGGTCTTCAAGTTGAGGGATATAACCTGGTCGCCTGTGATTCCATGATCGCGCAGGTAGCTACGGTAGATTTCGAATAGCTTTGATTTGCCGGACCTTCGCACGCCCGAAACGACCTTGATGACGTGCGAGTCTTTCCACGAAATGAGCCAGTCGAGGTACTGTTTGCGATCAATCAGATTCATGAAACCCCTTTCTTGGCGAGAAAAACTGGAGCAAAATCAATACTTATAGGAAATATCTAAAAATATGGAATTGAATCTATTTTAACAAAAAAGTTAATGAAAAATGGATTACATTCCATAAATATCCGTAGCCGCAGGTCCGGCTAAACGGGGAGGGAACATGGGGCCAGCAAAACGCCGCGGCGGGACTGTTCCCGTTGCGGCGTTTTTTGTTACAGGTAGGCGCCCAGGTTGATGTCGGTTATTGGGGCCGCGGATGGGCCCGTCGGGTGCTGCTCGGCCTTTTGGGTGCTCACACGTTCGAGCAAGAAGGGGCGCACGAGCTCCTGACGGTTAATGTCCTCGGCGGCCGTGGCCGTGGTGACGGTGCGCGCGGCGGAGCCGATGCGGACTCGTTTGGTCTTGGCGGCAGGTTTATCCTCGATTTGCTCCATGAGCAATTGAACGCCCTTGCGGCCAATCTCGTAGCCTGGGGGTGCTACCGTGGTGAGCGGGACCGATCCGCTCCAAGCGAGCGGGTTGCCGTCGCAGCCGGCCACGCGGACCTGGCCGGGGACGGAAATGCCTTTGTCGGTCAGCGCCGAGATAACGCCCGAGGCCAATACGTCGGTCAGGCCGATGACAAAATCGGGGCGCTCGTCAGCAGGGCGTTCGGCAATCTGGGTACCGATGCTGTAGCCGTCGGCTGCGGTATTCCACTCCCCGGCATCGATGACCTCAATTTTGATATCAGGATGCAGGGCAAGTGCTTGTGGATGCCAAGGACGCGCAGGGTGAGCTGCATAAATGCCGCTCGGCCCACAACGGTGATATGGC
>ENA-OQHP01000230-OQHP01000230.1-human-gut-metagenome-genome-assembly--contig:-NODE-230-length-18824-cov-3.949136_pt1 | contig 18824 bp, 15 predicted proteins | sample MGYA00242563_ERZ504717 | MGnify/ENA primary metagenome ERZ504717 (study PRJEB26092, sample SAMD00036212) | human gut metagenome | host: Homo sapiens | study: EMG produced TPA metagenomics assembly of... | reverse complement strand
TTTTCTTTCTTTTTAGCCATAAGGGGATATATTTATGTATTATGTGCTACAAAGTAAACAAAATAATTGGAATAGCGGTTCAATAGATACATTAAATTTGGTTGAATCTAAATGAAACGTGCTATCTTTGTCCGTTCTAAAACAATTGTTATGACTGAACTTGATAAGAAAATCAGGGAAAAAGAAATTTATAGAGTTACATTAGTGGGGAGTTTCGTTAATTTCTTGCTGGTTATTTTTAAATTCCTTGCCGGAATTGCAGGGCATAGTGCTGCTATGTTGGCAGATGCAGTTCATTCTCTATCTGACTTCATTACGGACGTAGTAGTGATTCTTTTTGTACGTATATCCAATAAACCAGTGGACAAGAGCCATGATTATGGTCATGGGAAATATGAAACATTGGCTACTGCTTTCATTGGTATGGCATTATTGGGGGTAGGATTTGGAATATTGTGGAATGGAGCAACAGATATATTGGTTTTCCTACGAGGTGGGGAACTTCGTCAACCGGGAATGTTGGCATTGGTTGCTGCCATTATTTCTATTCTGTTGAAGGAAATACTTTATCAATATACAGTCAGAGTGGGGAAAAGATGCCACTCACAGGCTGTTGTGGCGAATGCGTGGCATCATAGGAGTGATGCATTATCATCCATTGGTACGGCTGCCGGTATTGGCGGAGCGATTTTACTTGGTCCTCATTGGGCGGTACTTGATCCTATTGCCGCTGTGACAGTCAGTTTCTTTATTATGCGGGTTTCCATCAGGCTGCTGGTTCCTTGCCTAGATGAATTGCTGGAAAAGTCTTTGCCGGATAGTGTGGAACGTGAGATAGAGGGGATTGTGTTATCTTTTGATGGAGTCAGCGAACCGCATCATTTACGCACGCGGCGCATCGGAAACAATTATGCTATAGAGATTCATATACGCATGGATGGGAACATTTCTCTGCATAAAGCGCACGAGACGGCAACTGGTATTGAACATAGATTGAAAGAAAAGTTTGGAGAGGATACTCATGTGGGTATTCATGTGGAACCGGTGAAATAACATACGAAGAATGAATAACGAAGAATTTGCACAAAAGAACACTTGCTGCTTAAAGAAAGTATTGGTAACCGGAGCAAGCGGATTTATTGGCAGTTTCCTGGTGGAAGGAGGATTGGAGAGAGAGATGCAGGTATGGCTGGTGTACGTAAAAGCAGTAGCCGTACCTATTTGAAAGATCCTCGCATTCAATTTGCCGAATTGGATTTTGCTCATCCCGGAAGATTGACGGAGCAATTGGCTGTTCATAAACAATTGCATGGGGGATGGGATTATATCATTCATTGTGCCGGTGTAACTAAATGCCGCCATAAGACGAATTTGACAAAGGCAATTATGTCTATACCCGTAATTTTGTAGAAGCTTTGAGAACCTTGGACATGGTTCCCCGGCAATTTGTCTATATCAGTTCACTTAGTATTTTCGGTCCTATTCATGAAGATAATTATGCACCATCAGTGAGCGTGATACGGCAATGCCCAATACGGCATATGGGGTCAGTAAGCTAAAGTCGGAACATTACCTGCAATCATTGAATGATTTTCCGACAGTGATTTTCCGTCCTACTGGAGTTTATGGTCCTCGTGAACGCGATTATTTTCTGATGGCGAAGTCTATCAAGCAGCATATAGACTTTGCTCCTGGTTTTAAAAGACAGGATCTTACTTTTATTTATGTGAGGGATTTGGTACAAGCTGTTTATTTGGCAATAGAACATGGAGTGCGGCAGCGCGCCTATTTTGTTAGTGACGGAAATGTCTATTCCAGCCGTACTTTTTCTGATTTGATACAAAAAGAACTTGGTAATCCGTGGGTTATACACATTAAATGCCCATTATTTATTTTAAAAGTTGTATCTTTGCTCGCTGAATTTTCAGCGCGTTGCCTGGGAAAGGTAAGTACGCTGAATGCTGACAAATATAAAATAATGAAACAACGTAATTGGCAATGCGATATTTCACCCTTGGTGGAAGAACTGGGATATCGTCCTGAGTACCCTTTAGACAAGGGAGTAAAGGAAATCATTGCATGGTATAAGAAAGAAGGATGGCTTTAAATTTATTCAAACGGGTAGACAGTGTGAAGGATTGTTTGCCGTTGAGAGCATTAGTCTGATATATAATGCCCTCACGACCATAATGGTTTTAATATTATTTCCTCGTATGGACCACCCTGTAATTATGCTTTTGGAGCGTGCAGGCATTGTGGCCATTACGTTTGCATTAATATATTTGTATCGCAAGTATCCGTGTAAACTTACGGCATTTATACGAATGGCTGTGCAGATGGCATTTTTAGCGTATTGGTATCCCGATACCTTTGAATTTAATCGTCTTTTTCCCAATCTGGATAACTTCTTCGCTTCGGCGGAGCAGTTTTTGTTCCGTTGCCAGCCTTCGGTAGAATTTAGTGAACATTTTCCTTCCATGTGGTTCAGTGAACCATTTAATATGGGGTATTTCGCTTATTATCCAATGATTGGGATTGTGACTATTTATTATTTCTTGTTTCGTTTTGAGTGGTTTGAAAAGGTTTCTTTTGTGCTGGTCACTTCGTTTTTTATCTATTATCTTATTTATATATTGGTTCCGGTTGCCGGTCCGCAATTCTATTTCCCTGCTATCGGAATGGACAATGTGATGGCGCAGCATTTCCCTGCTATCGGTGATTATTTCAATAATAATGATATTCTGCTGCCCGGTCCCGGTTTTGATCATGGTTTCTTCTTTAATTTGGTAGAGGCCTCACAGGAAGTGGGGGAACGCCCTACTGCTGCTTTTCCTAGTTCGCATGTCGGTATATCTACCATTGTGATGATTATGGCCTATCGCGTTAATAAGAAACTATGTTATTTCTTGGCACCGTTCTACGTACTTCTATGCTGTGCTACGGTCTATATTCAGGCGCATTATTTGGTGGATGTTATTGCCGGCTGGATTTCGGCGGTATGTATTTATATTGTGGCTACTTATATGTATAAGCGTTGGTTTGCTTCTGTAGTCTTCCAACTTGTGCTGAAATAGTTTTAAAAAGTATATAAAAGCGTACAGGGTGTCCATTTTCGGACACCCTGTTTTGTTTATACCTTGTTGATTTTCAGTGATAAATGTTGCTGGCATGAATATTGCTTTAAAAATAATGGCTAAACGTTGCAACGTTTGGCATAGAAATAACGTCTAATGAATAAAACAAAAATAGTATGAGAAAATTAGTATCAACTTTAATGGCGGTGACCCTTATGTTAGTGTCTGCCACAGCATGTGCAGAGAGAATAACTCCTAGTAAGAACTATGTTACCAAAAAAGTGAATGTGGGTAGTTTTAATGCTATCTCTACCAGTTCTTCGGTGGATGTAATCTATACTCAAAGTTCCGGTGGACAGGATGTGGAAATATATGCTCCGGACAATTTGGTGGACTATATTGATGTCCGTGTAGAGGGTGGAGTACTTAAGGTTGGTTTTAAATCACCAAGAAACAATTTTTCAATAAACGGAAAACATAAAAAGGAAGTAAGAGTTTCTGCTCCGGCTGTGAACAGCTTGAAAGCTTCCAGTTCCGGTGATATTATTATAAAGAATGGACTGAAAACGAGTGGGAAAGTTACTGTTAAGGCTAGCAGTAGCGGTGATGTAACAGGAAGCACTATTTCTTGTGATGATTTTGCGGCTACCGCTAATAGTTCGGGTGATGTGATTCTGGAAAAGGTATCTTGTACGAATTTCTCTGCTGATGCCAGTAGTTCGGGTGATGTATCTGTCAAGAATCTGAACGCTGCTGATGTATCTGCTGATGCCAGCTCTTCCGGAGATGTGATTTTGGCAGGTATTTGTGAGAACGCTTCTTACAGAGCCAGTAGTAGTGGGGATGTAAAGGCAAAAGGTATGAAGGCGGTCAATGTAACTGCCAGTGCCAGTTCCTCTGGTGATGTGGAATGTTATGTGACCGGTTCGCTGACTGCGAAAGCATCCAGTAGTGGTGAGGTGGCTTATAAAGGCAATCCTAAAGATATTGATTTCTCTCCCAAAAGAGGTTTGCGTAAAATGGAATAGATAATGTGTTAATGCTACAATATATTAATGTGCCAATTGGCTGTGCTGTATTCCGCATGGCAATTGGCACATTAGCATATTAGCACATTGTAGCATTAAGAATTCATTCCGTAATTCCCCCTGATATAATCCAAGATACTGAAAAGTTCTTTCACGGTTTCGGCACGGAGCATGGCGATACGTGTCTCTTTAAAGTTGGGGATGCCTTTAAATAAGGGAGAAGCAGCCAGATGGCGGCGTACATGAAGAATACCGCGGCGTTCGTCAAGCAGATTCACACTGTCCAACACTTCCTGACGGAGTACATTCAGCCGCCACTCAAAAGAAAGGGCAGGGAGTTCCTTACCGGTTTCTATATAATGTTTTACTTCCTTGAATATCCACGGGCGTCCAAAGCTGGCTCGGCCAATCATAATAGCGTCTACTCCATACTGGTCAAAACACTCTTTGGCACGTTGTGGCGTAGTTATATCCCCGTTTCCAATGATAGGTATATGCATACGGGGATTCTTTTTTACTTCACCTATTAAACTCCAGTCCGCTTCACCAGTGTACATTTGTGCACGGGTGCGTCCATGAATGGTCAGTGCTTCAATGCCGCAATCTTGTAATTGTTCTGCCAAATCTACTATAATTTTATGCTCATTGTCCCAGCCTAGACGTGTTTTTACAGTAACGGGAATTTTTACAGTGTCCACAACAGCACGGGTAATTTCCAACATCAGCGGGATATTTTGCAGCATACCTGCACCGGCTCCTTTACCGGCAACGCGTTTTACAGGACAGCCAAAATTAATATCCAGGATGTCAGGATGCGCCTCTTCCACTATTTTCGCCGCTTCTACCATTGTTTCCGTGTCTCTGCCGTAAATCTGGATGGCTACGGGGCGTTCCTCATCGTTGATATTCAGCTTCTGCATCGTTTTACCTACCGAGCGTATCAATGCATCTGCCGATACAAATTCGGTATATACCATATCAGCACCGAACTTCTTGCACATCAGGCGAAAAGCGGGGTCTGTTACATCTTCCATCGGAGCCAGGAAAATAGGGTATCTGCCCAGGTCTATATTTCTAATCTTCATTGTTGTATGTTTATCTTTGGGTTACAGAAAAGTCAGATTCATTTGAGTATTAATTTATAATCTGTGTGAATCTGTGTAATCTGTGGTGAAATCAGGCTGCAAAAATACGGAAAAAAGCCTACCTTTGCACATATATTAATCAAAAGAATAATGAAAGCTTCTATAAAAGACTTTGAAATAATGGCTCCTGTAGGTTCACGTGAGTCGCTGGCGGCAGCCATACAGGCAGGTGCGGATTCTATTTACTTCGGAATTGAGAGTCTGAATATGCGTGCACGTTCTGCCAGTACATTTACTGTCAATGATTTACGCGAGATAGCACAGATCTGTGATAAACATGGCATCAAGAGCTATCTTACGATCAATACCATTATTTATGATGAAGATATTGCTTTGATGCGTACCATTGTGGATGCGGCTAAGGAGGCAGGCATCAGTGCCGTGATTGCTGCGGATGTGGCGGTAATGGCTTATTGTTGCGAGGTGGGGCAGGAAGTACACCTTTCCACCCAATTAAATATCAGTAATGCCGGAGCGTTGAAATTTTATGCTCGCTTTGCCGATGTAGTGGTATTGGCACGTGAATTGAATTTGAAGCAGGTGCGGGTGATTTATGATACTATCCAGAAGGAACAAATTAAAGGTCCGAATGGAGAATTGGTCCGTATTGAGATGTTCTGCCACGGGGCACTCTGTATGGCAGTGTCGGGCAAGTGTTATCTCAGTTTGCATGAGATGAATGCTTCTGCTAACCGGGGGGCTTGTATGCAGATATGTCGCCGTGCATACGATGTGAAGGATAAAGAGAGTGATATTGAACTGGAGGTGGACAATAAATACATCATGTCTCCTAAAGATTTGAAAACTATTCATTTTATGGATGAGATGATAGAGGCTGGCGTGCGTGTCTTCAAGATCGAAGGGCGTGCCCGAGGACCTGAGTATGTACGTACCGTGGTGGAATGTTACAAAGAAGCTATTTGTTCTTATCTGGAGGGCACTTTTACCGAGGAGAAGAAGCAGGCTTGGGATGAACGGCTGAAGACCGTATTCAATCGGGGATTCTGGAATGGGTATTATTTAGGACAGCGTTTGGGTGAATGGAGTAAGAACTATGGTTCGGAGGCTACTGAGCGTAAGGTGTATGTGGGTAAGGGAATCAAGTACTTTTCTAATATTGGCGTTGCAGAGTTTCTGGTGGAAGCTGCTGAGATGAAAGTAGGGGATAAGCTTCTGATCACAGGACCTACTACAGGAGCAGTATTTCTGACGTTGGATGAGGCGCGTGTGGATTTGAAACCGGTGGATGTGGTAAGAAAAGGTCAACATGTATCCTTTAAAGTACCCGATAAGGTACGTCCTAGTGACAAGCTTTATAAGTTGGTTTCTCCTGAGGATTTGAAGAAGAAATAAAACAGAAAGAATGTGTTTCTAAAGAGATATTGAAATTTAAATCTCTTATGATTAAAATCCGAAGAGAAGCTCCCTTTTCTTATTTTATGTAGCAATGAATAAAGTAAGAAGGGTAGGATATCATGATGATACAGATTATTATAAAGCTGTTTCATTAATCTATTTTGAGTTATCCTTTGGAACTATAAATTTATTAATGAATACTCTCTTTTGATTTGTTTGAGAACAATAAAAAACCCGTAACAGTTCATTTTGCTACGGGTTTTTACTTTGTTAGAGTTTGCTGTTATTTGGTATAAATTGAGAGTTTAGGATGATCCTTGTAAAGGTTTTTGTTCGCCAGCTCTTCCGAATCCGTAATTCGGTACAAATAATATTTACTGTTTGGACAGAATGCACTTTTATCGGGGAAATTGAAGAAACGATGTCCTTGAGTCTTTTTCTTCAGGGTGTGAGTTTGTCCGTTTTCATCAGTGTAAATATAGTCAATGGGACCTTCGGGATATGCTTTTCGAACTACAGCCTGTTGGTTGCGGATAATGTCTATCAAACTGAATCCTTCACCCCATAATTCTTTACGGCGTTCTAACCAAATTGTTTCCAATAGGTCTTGTTGTGAAAGATTTGTATTAATGGTTTTTGCTCCTCTGGCTGTTTTTAAATCATTTAATTTGTTAATAGCATCTGGGTCATTCAGATGTGCCTTTGCCTCTGCATTTATCAAATAAATTTCGGCAACGCGCATCAATACGATATCACCAAGTTGGTTTTCGATATCGCGGAATCTGAATTTAGAGTTACGCATCCATACATAGGCTGCTGATTCAACGTCAGCTCCCGGATCTGTAGCCCAGAACAGCATTTCTTTACGATAATCACCATCTTCGAACAAATCACGGAAGTAAGGGTCTACATTGAAGCTATAATAGTATGATCCTTTAGTTGTAGTATCTAAATAATGAAACTGATAACTGGCATTACTTTGATCGTTGGTTTGAGCATGCCCCCAAATCCATTCTTTATTGTCTACAGAATTGAATCCGGCTTTATATTCACTCTCGGTCATTAGATAATTGTTTTTAGCTAACAATTTGTCTGAGTAAGTTTTAGCTTTCTCCCATTGACGAGCATAAAGACAGGCACGTGAGAGAATACCTAGGACAACTTCATTGTCAATTTTGTGTTTGGCGTCACGTACATAAGTTTCGGGAATAAGTTCTAATGCTTCTTCCAAGTCATTGATAGATTGCGCATATACTTCACTGACACTTGATGCAGGTTTTCCTTCAGCTGCAATTGTTTCATCTGTTGATTGTGTATAGATAGGTGCACATACAGCATCTGGATCTTTATCAATGGCAAAAGAATAACAAGAAGCTAGATGTAAATATAGAAAACCACGTAAGGCTAACGCTTGTCCCTTGATTCGATTTCTGTCAATTTGTGTACCTTCAGCAGCGTCAATATTATCTAATACACCATTGCAGTCATTAATAACACGGTATGCTAAAAGCCAGCTTAGGGTGTTTGTGCCCCCTTTTCCATAAATAGCGGTAAATTCATTGTGTGCTCTAAAACCATATTTGGTGTTTAGTACTACGTCAGAACCCATTGCATCATTTGCACGTAACATTGCTCCATAGCCAGGGTTGGCGTAGGAATTGAAAGTTTCCATCAGGTAGTTCCAACCACCATTAAGTACTTTTTCGGCATCTCCTGTTTTACCGAAAACAGAACCGGCATCTACATAAGTTGTAGGAATTGTATCCAAATCGCAGGAAGTGAGCATTATACTTCCCAGTGCGACTGAAAATATATATTTAAAAATAGTTTTCATATTCTTCTTTCTGTATTAAAGTTTCACATTGATACCGAATGAAATAGTTTTCATTGCCGGATAGCGATAGTAAGTAGAGCCTCCGAAAGTTTGCTCTGGGTCTAGACCTTGTTGTTTGGCTAATGTCAGCATATTTTCTGCTTGAAAAAATATGCTTGCATCTTTCAGTGTCAATGTGTTCAGCAATGACTTCGGCAGATTGTAAGAGAATGTAATATTCTTCAGACGTAAGTATGAACGGTCAACTAAGAACCGGTTTGAAGAGTTTGTCCATGAGCTTTTGGGAGAAGTAGTCAGACGCGGTACATCGGTATAGGGATTTTCAGGAGTCCAACGGTCTAACATATCTACGCTCCAACTGGTACCTGTAGGTCCTTGGCTCATCAATGAAACTTTATCCCCATTATAGATTTTACCACCAATGGAATAAGAGAATAAGAATGATAATGTAAAATCTTTGAATGAAAGATCTGATTGAAGACCGCCAGTCCAGTCTGGTAGTGAATTGCCACATTTTACTTTGTCGTCCGGTGTGGTTGATGAATAGTCTTCTGTGGTTACTTTTTCTCCGTTGGTATTGTAACGATACCACATAGGATTACCATTTTCAGGATTGACACCAGCCCATTCTACTAAATAGAAGTCATATAACGATCCTCCTTTTACCCATTTCTTGTTGCCACTCCACATTTCTTCGGCAGGTAATGAGGTTATTTTGTTTTTATAGGTAGTAGCATTAAAAGAAAGTTTCCATTTCCAATCTTTAGTCATGATAGGATATCCTGAGATTTGGAATTCCCATCCATAATTTTTGATGGCACCAATATTTTCGTCCATACTTGAGAAACCTGAAGATGGAACTAAGTCTTTAGAGAATAATAAATCTTTGGAACGACGTTCAAAATATTCTATTGTACCATTTAGACGATTGTTCCAGAAACCAAAATCCAAGCCGATATTAGTATTTAGATTGGTTTCCCATGATAAATTAGGAGTTGCCAGACGATAAGCGTGCAAACCGGATTCACCGAGGTTATTACGTATGGAATAGAGCGCCTGATACGCATAATAACCTACCTGGTCATTGCCTTGCGCTCCGTAGCTGGCACGCAATGATAAATTAGATAGCCAGTCTGATGTGTCCTTCATAAACTCTTCCTGCATGATTTTCCAAGATGCGCCTACTGACCAGAAAGTACCCCAACGATGATCCGGATGGAAACGGGAAGAACCGTCAGAACGGACAGAAGCCGATAAGAAGTATTTTTGATTGTACGAGTATTCAGCACTTCCAAAGAAGCTTAACAGCTTGTATTGGTCGCTGTTTCCGCCAAAATCACCTAAAGAGGAAGCTGCGTCGGGCTCATAAAATCCATCCATGATGACTTTGCTGCGGCTTCCGCCGAAATTGGAAGTGTTATATTCATAGTACTCCTGACCGGCCATCATACGGATATCATGTACATCATTGAACGTGTGTTGATAATTAATGACATTATTAAAAGTCATGCCTGTAGTGCGGTAGTTGTATTTGCTTACGCTGCCACCACTGATAGAACCTGTACCGTAAGTAGGATTGGTGTAGTCATGATTTGTTTTGTTGTTATAGTCAATATTCAAAGACATTTTGTAAGAAAGTCCTTCGATAGGAGTTATTTGGATAAAGCCACGTAAAGAAGCAGCATCGCGTTTTATCTCGCTTTTATCGTGTGGCATGGAAGCCAGCAGATTATATTTTGCATACGAGTTAGGGCGATACTCACCATAATCGAACATACGGTTACCATTTTCGTCCAATAAATATGCTCCAGTTGTCAAGTCACGTTGATACACTGGATAGAATGATGGTAATGAACGGGCAAACATGACCACATTGGAGATTGTTGAGTCATCTTGCTTGGGATAGTCTTGAACAGAATGAGTTCCTGATACATTCAATCCGATCTGTAACCATTTGCGGATATCTGAAGTCACGTTGGCGCGGAGAGTATAGCGTTTGAAACCAGAGCAGATATAAGCACCTTGGTCATCCATGTAACCTGCTGAAACAAAGTACTTGGAGGTTTTGCTACCACCACTTACGCGTACATTTAAATCTGTATAGTGCGCATCTTGTGAAAGGGCGTCGTCCCAGCTGTCGTCCCATAATGGTTTGGCGCCTGCTACCAGTTTTCCGTCATGGCCGATTGGTTCAGGATAAGCACTGCATAGTTGATGCCTAGATTGCCTGTAACATTGCTTGATGCCCATACAGCAGCTTCTTCGGCAGAGTAACCGTTGTCCATACGATAGTTACGCATGGCTTCCCAATATAATTCATAATATTGGTTTGTATTCAACTGGTCGTAGTCTGCCCGTGCACGGCTTGAAAAACCATATTTGGCAGATAATTCAACGGTGGGTGCGCTATCTTTATTTCCTTGTTTGGTGGTGATCATAATTACGCCGTTTGCTGCACGTGAGCCATACAATGCAGCGGAAGCTGCATCTTTCAATACAGTGATTGACGCAATATCTGAAGATGCTATGGAGGAAAGAGCACCATCGTAAGGAACACCATCAACCACATAGAGGGGATTGGTTGAAGCGTTTACAGAACCAACTCCACGAATCAGGATAGTTGCGTCTGATCCGGGTTGACCGCTGGAGGAAAAAGACTGTAAACCAGCTACAGTTCCTTGCAGTGCTTTTGATACACTACTGACCTGTGCTTTTTCAATAGTACCGGCGGCAATATAGCTTGCAGACCCTGTAAATGTGGATTTTTTGGCAGTACCGTAAGGAACAGTTATCACTACCTCATCTACCATTTGGGCTGCTTCCTTTAATTCTACGTTAATCACTTTGCGTCTGTTTACCGGTATAGTTACTGTTTCGTAACCTACAAAAGAGAAGATCAGGCTTTCATTGCCGTTAACCTGAATCTGGTAGCTGCCATCGATAGAAGTGATGGTACCGCGAGTTTGTCCTTTTACAGCTACTGTGACACCAGGCATTTCTTCGCCTCCTGCGGTGACTTTACCAGTTACTGTAATTTCCTGTGCATATGTAATCATGCAGAATAGCAAGCTACATAATAATGAAGAAAATCTGCTCATATAAACTTGGCTTTTATTAGGGGTTTGTACATTGCCATTTTTCAGGCATTATATATTGAACTCTCTTTCTAAAATTGTGATGCTACCTTTTTTATCATTATCATATTTCCTAATAGTGGTTTTATGGCCATCCAAACCTCATTAGGGTCTCTTTTTGCTTGTGTATTTTATAATTGTGATATTCAATAACAATCGCAAATATATGTATTTTGATTTAAATAGGATAATATATTTTAATATTTTTTTTCATGGTGAACCTGTTGAAAGTCAAAACTATACGGAATTTATTAACGTAGTTAAAATAGGAATTGTCTTATTTAAATATTGGGCGGATAGATCAAATCTATTTGTTTATCGCATTCCTGTGTGTTGATTTGTTTAATTTGATTTCAACAGTAAATCTACTTGAATATCAAAATGAATAAAAATATTTTTTAGACATATTTTATTGCTTGTTGTATGTTTATTCGTTTGTGGGCTATTCGTTTTTCAGTCGGAAAAGTATCGTTTGCAGAGAGGAGATATAGTAAATTAAGGTAAGATAGGAAGGATTTCGCCTAAAATGTCTATCTTTGCAATCCAATAACAAATAAGTGTACGTACATATTATGAATATAGAAGAAAAACTCACCACGTCCATTATCAGCGCTATCAAAACGTTGTACGGACAGGATGTACCCGGAAAAATGGTACAACTGCAAAAGACTAAGAAAGAGTTTGAAGGACATCTTACTTTGGTTGTTTTCCCTTTTCTGAAAATGTCTAAGAAGGGGCCTGAACAGACCGCACAGGAAATAGGCGGATACCTGAAAGAGCATGCTCCCGAATTGGTTTCAGCTACAATGCAGTGAAGGGCTTTCTTAATTTGACAATTGCTTCGGATTGTTGGATTGAACTTTTGAATTCTATTCAGGCTGCTCCCGAATACGGTATTGAAAAGGCTACGGAAAACTCTCCGTTGGTGATGATTGAGTATTCTTCTCCCAATACAAACAAGCCGCTTCATCTGGGTCACGTCCGTAACAACCTGTTGGGAAATGCCTTGGCAAATGTCATGACGGCAAATGGCAATAAGGTGGTCAAGACCAATATTGTGAATGACCGTGGTATCCATATCTGTAAGTCCATGCTGGCCTGGTTGAAATATGGTAACGGTGAAACACCTGAATCATCGGGTAAGAAGGGGGACCATTTGATTGGTGACTATTATGTAGCTTTTGACAAGCATTACAAGGCTGAGGTAAAGGAACTGACAGCTCAGTACCAGGCTGAAGGCTTGAATGAAGAAGAAGCTAAGGCTAAGGCAGAGGCAAACTCTCCTCTGATGCTGGAAGCTCGCGAGATGCTCCGTAAGTGGGAGGCGAATGACCCTGAGATCCGTGCCTTGTGGAAGAAGATGAATGACTGGGTATATGCCGGATTCGATGAAACGTATAAGATGATGGGAGTTAGTTTCGATAAAATTTATTATGAATCGAATACCTATCTGGAAGGTAAGGAGAAGTGATGGAAGGACTGGAAAAGGTTTCTTCTACCGGAAAGAGGATAACTCTGTATGGGCTGATTTGACTGCCGAAGGACTGGACCATAAGTTGCTTCTTCGCGGTGACGGTACTTCTGTTTATATGACCCAGGATATCGGTACTGCCAAATTACGTTTTCAGGATTACCCCATCAACAAGATGATTTATGTAGTGGGTAATGAACAAAACTATCATTTCCAGGTACTTTCTATCTTGCTCGACAAATTGGGTTTTGAATGGGGCAAAGGATTGGTTCATTTCTCATACGGTATGGTAGAGCTGCCCGAGGGCAAAATGAAAAGTCGTGAAGGTACAGTAGTGGATGCGGATGATTTGATGGAGCAATGATTGAAACTGCTAAGGAAACTTCTGCTGAATTAGGTAAATTGGACGGTCTGACCCAAGAAGAAGCCGACAATATTGCCCGTATTGTTGGTTTGGGTGCTTTGAAATATTTTATCCTGAAGGTGGACGCACGTAAGAATATGACTTTCAACCCGAAAGAATCGATAGATTTCAATGGCAATACAGGACCTTTCATTCAGTATACGTATGCCCGTATCCAGTCTGTATTACGCAAAGCGGCTGAAGCAGGTATCGTTATTCCCGAAATCATTCCAGCGGGTTTGGAACTGAGCGCAAAAGAAGAAGGTTTGATTCAGATGCTGGCTGATTTTAAATCGGTTGTCAAGCAGGCAGGCTCAGACTATAATCCTTCCATTATAGCAAACTATGCATACGATTTGGTGAAAGAATACAACCAGTTCTATCATGATTTCAGTATTCTGCGTGAAGAAAACGAAGCGTTGAAAGTCTTCCGTCTGGCATTGAGTGCCAATGTGGGCAAGATTGTGAAGACAGCAATGGGCTTGCTGGGTATTGAAGTGCCTGAACGTATGTAAATGGCAAAGAAACAGAAATATTATGTAGTATGGAAAGGTGTCAATCCGGGAGTTTATGACTCCTGGACTGACTGCCAGCTACAGATAAAAGGTTATGATGGCGCACAATACAAGTCATTCGAGACCAAAGAGGAGGCGGAACACGCCTTGGCTTCTTCCGCTTTTCATTATATAGGCAAGAATGCTGTTAAAAAAGAAGATACTCCTAAACAACTTCCCGAGAACTTTGATATGAACTGCCTGGCTGTGGATGCCGCTTGCAGTGGAAATCCCGGACCGATGGAATATCGGGGCGTTTATTTGCTTACGGGACAGGAGGTTTTTCATTTCGGTCCTGTTTATGGAACGAATAATATTGGAGAGTTTCTTGCCATTGTCCATGCCTTGGCATTGATGAAGCAGAAGAATATCAGTATGCCTGTTTACTCGGACAGCCGTAATGCGTTGAGCTGGGTGAAACAGAAGAAATGTAAAACTAAACTAGAGCGGACTCCTCAGACGGAGAAACTTTTTCAAATGATAGAACGGGCCGAAATTTGGCTGAAAGAAAATAAATATACCACACCTTTATTGAAGTGGGAAACCGACCGATGGGGAGAGGTCCCGGCTGATTTCGGACGGAAATAATAAAGAACTGAAGATATGAAAAAGAGGATTGCTTATATCAGCTTGTACTTTTTTACGGTCTTACTGATATTTATTCTACAGAAACCATTATTCATGCTCTATAATGGTTCCATTGAAAAAGGATTCGGGTTTGCCGATTATATGCAGGTAATGGTTCATGGCGCCAGTCTTGATGCTGCTACGGCGGGATATCTTACTGCATTTCCATTCTTGTTGGTACTGATAAGTATTTGGTTTAGGAAATTCCCTTTGAAAAAAATACTTTACGGGTATTATATTTTGGCTGCCGCGCTTATTTCTATCATTTTTGTGGTAGATATGGCATTATACACATTCTGGGGATTTAAACTGGACGCATCTGTTTTTCTTTATATCGATTCACCGAAGGAAGCTTTGGCGAGTGTTTCCGTCGGATTTATCTTGCTGAGGGTTCTTGCCATCTTGTTACTCATAGCCCTGAATAGTTGGGTCTTGCTGAAAATCACGCCTTCCGTTTTGACCGCCACCCGGAAACGGATAGCGGGAACTGCGGGAATGCTGTTATTAGGAGGTGTGCTTTTCATCATTATACGTGGTGGTGTAACGGAATCCACTTCTAATATAGGGCAAGTATATTTCAGCAACGAACCTTTCTTGAATCATTCGGCGGTCAATCCCGATTTCAGTTTGTTGTCTTCTATGGGTAAATCCCAGGATTTTGCATCAGAGTTCAATTTCTTTGATGAAGAGAAGCGGGCTGCATTGTTTGACGGACTTTATCCTACAACAGATGGGGATAGTATTATTCAAGTCCTGAATACCAAGCGTCCCAATATTCTTATTATTTTGATGGAAGGTTTTGGAGGTGCTTTTGTAGAACCTTTAGGCGGTCTTCCTGATGTGACACCCCACTTTAACCGTCTGTCAAAGGAAGGGATCTTTTTTACAAACTGTTATGCCAATAGTTTCCGTACCGACCGTGGAACAGTCTGTACTTTCAGCGGTTACCTTGGATTGCCTACGGCATCGGTAATGAAAATTCCTGCCAAGAGCCGTACGCTGCCTGCTATAGCTGAAGGATTGTCCAAGGCGGGTTATAAAACAGATTTCCTGTATGGAGGTGATATCAACTTTACCAATATGAAGAGTTATCTGCTGAGTACCGGTTATCAGCGTCTTACAGCCAATACAGATTTTTCATTGGCCGAACAGACCAGTAATGCCTGGGGAGTGAATGATGATATTACTTTTGAATATTTATATAATCAGTTAAGAAACCGGAAGGAAGAAGGGCCTTGGCATACTGCGTTTCTGACACTTAGCAGTCATGAACCTTTCGAAGTTCCTTATCACCGGCTGGAAGATAAAATTCCCAATGCCTTTGCTTATACAGATGAATGTCTGGGTAAGTTTATTGACCGGTTGAAGCAGACTCCCGCATGGAAAGATCTTTTAGTTATCTGCCTTCCCGATCATGGTTTCTATTACCCGCGTGAGGGGTCTAATGCGATGCCTCGTTTTTATCATATTCCCTTGTTATGGTTAGGTGGAGCGGTAAAACAGCCTATGCAGGTGGACAAGATTATGAATCAGACCGATTTGGCAGCCACTTTGTTGGGGCAGCTTGGGCTGGAACATACTGCATTTACGTTTAGCCGTAATGTATTGGGAAGTGATTATAAGTATCCTTTTGCCTTTTATAGTTTCAATAATGGGTTCTCATTCAGAGACAGTACAGGGGTGACGGTGTTTGATAATAATTCCGGCAGTATTCTTTTTGATGAGCCTGAAGCTGACGAATCCCGTCTGGATAAGGGTAAGGCGATATTGCAAACCGTTTATGATGATTTAGGGAACAGATAGTAAAACTTGGACGCGGACTATATGAATCAGTATGGAATTCATATAGTCCGCGTCCCAATCGGTGCAGAATCTGCCGGATATAACTATTTCCGTTTCTCGTTGAACTTGTACATGATTACCGTATTGCGTAAGTCGCAACTTCTGTAATCTGTATGGAAGACCTCTTCCAGCTGATACTTTGCATTGTAATTCTTTAAAAACTCCTCTTGTGCATTTGCAGAAAGTATGACATACCCTTCTTGCGGATTTTCCAGTGTGAAATTCCGCATTTGGTTATTCATATAATAATTTGTACAATAAAACCGTATCATTCTGTCTGTATATGAATAAACGACTCCTTCAGGCACCTGTTTTCTGATATCCTCTGCCAGATGCTTATCGGATTTTACAGCTAGTATTGTTGGCTGATATACCCCGTCTAAAGCGACAAACAGGCAAAGAACACAACCGGTGATTCCATAGAGGAGTGACCTCGTACTACTTTTTTTGATAACCAGCCTTAATGTACAGATGGCAGCCACTACCGGCAATACTATAATCAGCCATTTGGAAATAGAAAAGGACGTGCTTTCCAAAGCTTGCATAAACGCTATGTTTTCGGCAGCATGACGTCCGTTGCCCCATATGCTGTCCGGTATCATCTGACAGCGTACAGCAAAAAACACCACGGTGAGTAACAAACAGAGCGAGGCGAAGATATAAGCCGATATTTTGAACACTTTCGCCCCTTTTTGCATTAACGCCTCCAGATACTGGGCAATCAGTACAGCCATAAATGGATAGATAGGCAACAAATAGACGCTGCGTTTGCTTTTAGGAATACAATAGAAGACAAAAATAGCGATAATCACTATCCAGATAAACAGCTGTATGGGGGATTGTGAGCGGATGTTATCCCAAACCTTCCTGATGCGTCCGGTGAAAGAGTTTCCTGCGGGCAGCAGGTGCATTTCATTCCATTTCAGTCCGAATAGTGAGATAAGCAAGACCAATGTCCAAGGTGTCCACCCCCATATAATGGTCAGGAAGTTATACCATAAAGGGTTGTGATGCGACGGGTATGACATTTTGCCGACAAAGCGTCCGGTGTTTTCCTCCAGCATCAGGTCCATAAACGGCTGTCCTCCCTGTAGCCAGGCCGCATAAAACCAGATTCCCAATGGAATAAGGGAAAGCAGCCCGATTCCGAATAAGGAAAGGAAAGTCTTGCCGAATGAGCGTCCCCGTATCAGCTGGTAAATACCGATACACATACAGGGGAATATAGAACCCACAGGTCCTTTGGTCAGCGTGCCGCATGCCATCAGCACGACAGCCGTCCAAGGTATTCCCTTGCAGCCTTTTTCGTCCCAGCGAAATAGTAAGCAAAGTGAGATGACGATGAAGGAAACCTGTAGCATATCCAGCCTGCAAGCCACCGCCGCCCGGTGCACTTCGAATGAAGTGAGCAGTAAAAGGGAGGTAATGACTGCTGTCTTTGTATCCTTATAGCGGGCTACGAATCCGAAAAACACGAACTGCATAGCTAGAAAAGCGATAGCGGACGGCAGACGGGACGAGAATTCGCTCACCCCTCCGAAAATGGCGGAAATAGCTGCAATAGACCAATACAGGAAAGGAGGTTTATAGGCGATGTCTGTTCCGTAGTTCAAAGGCAATATCCAGTTGCCGCTTTCCAACATCGAGTATGCCACAATTGCTTCGCGCGGTTCCCCTTTAGAGTAAAAAATAGTTTCTCCCAAAAAGGGGATTATTACAAGTGTGCTTAGTAAGGCTATGAACCAAAATGCTTTTTTCTTGTCTGACATATATTTTTCGGTCTTTTATATTTACTGTCGCAAAAGTACGAATAATTCTTTAGTAATACCTAACTTTGCATTTTAAATCAATGAAAATGAATAAACTGAAACAGATACCCGAGTTCCTGCGATTTGTAATGGTAGGCCTTTTTGCTACAGGGCTGCACTATGGCATTTATTTTGTCTTGCAAAAATTCATTCAGGTCAATGTAGCCTATACCTTGGGATATGTGCTGAGTTTTGTTGCCAACTTTATCTTACGGCTTATTTTACTTTCGGGCAGCTCCTTCCTGGAAGAAAGCTTTTGGCTTCGGGGGGGCACATCTGACAAATTATCTGATACATATCGGATTGTTGAATCTCTTTCTGCGGTTGGGTTTTTCCCGTCCGTTGGCTCCCATCCCAGTGTTTCTCATTGCCATTCCGGTAAATTTTTTATTAGTGAGGTTTGTTTTCAAACAAAAGTAATATCTTTGAGGAGTCTTTATGATAGTGAAGAATGATATGAAGAAAGTGACTCTTTGATTCCGGTATATAATGAGGAAGCGATGCTGCCCACTCTGTATCAACGTTTGATAGAGCTTGTCAACCGCAAT
>ENA-OQHP01000229-OQHP01000229.1-human-gut-metagenome-genome-assembly--contig:-NODE-229-length-18905-cov-8.679252_pt1 | contig 18905 bp, 25 predicted proteins | sample MGYA00242563_ERZ504717 | MGnify/ENA primary metagenome ERZ504717 (study PRJEB26092, sample SAMD00036212) | human gut metagenome | host: Homo sapiens | study: EMG produced TPA metagenomics assembly of... | reverse complement strand
TGCAGATGCTTATGCAGCATGGCAAAGAGGTAGTAACGAAAATTCAAATGGGTTATTAAGAGAATATTATCCAAAGAAAACAGATTTAGGAAAAATATCTAATGATGATTTAATAGAAAAATTAATATTATTAAATAGTAGACCAAGAAAATGTTTAAATTGGGACAATCCATTTAATTTATATTAAAAAGAAGTGTCGCACTTGGATTGACAATTCATCATGTATTTAAATATAATTTGTTTCAAAATATATATTGTATACATTTACACTGTTACACTTTTTGTTATATAATAGATGTCATGACTGATATTGAATGTAGCAAATAACAAATTTATTGTTACTAATATTTATGTTTATTTTATGTATATATTTAAAAGTTTAGGAGTGTAATTTTGAAGAACATTATTTACTTGAAAACACAAAGGTGCAAAGGCTGCGGTATTTGCGTGGCTTTTTGTCCAAAAAAAGTTTTGCAATTAGATGTATTAAATCACTGTCAGATTGTCAATGCTGATGCTTGTATAGGTTGTGGACAATGTGAATTACGTTGCCCAGATTATGCTATTTTTGTAGATAAGGAGGAAAATTAATGATTAAATTAATGCAAGGCAATGAAGCGTGCAGTTATGGTGCTTTAGCTGCTGGTGTGCGCTTTTTTGCAGGTTATCCAATTACACCATCTACAGAAATCGCTGAAACAATGGCTAAATTATTGCCTAAAATGGGCGGTAAATTCGTTCAAATGGAAGATGAAATCGCTAGTATGGGTGCTATTTTAGGCGCTTCTCTTGCTGGTGATAAAGTATTAACAGCCACTTCTGGTCCTGGCTTTTCTTTAAAACAGGAATTAATCGGTTATGCCTGTGCTGCTGAAATTCCAGTAGTTATTGCCAATGTACAACGTGTAGGTCCATCAACTGGACAGCCAACATCTCCAGCACAGGGAGATATCATGCAAGCTCGTTGGGGAACACATGGCGATCATTCCATCATTGCACTTTCTCCATGGAGTGTGCGTGAAACTTTGATGTTACTGTTATGGCGGTAAATTATGCAGAACGCTTCCGTACACCAGTTATTTTATTGATGGATGAAATTGTAGGTCATTTACGTGAAAACATAGATGTTCCTGAGAAAGACGATATAGAAATTTATCCTCGTCGTCAACCAAAGATGGCACCATCACCAGAATATAAAGCCTATACTCCTGACACTGACTTAGTGCCAAATATTGCTGACTTTGGTAAAGGATATCACATTCATGTAACTGGTCTTATTCATGATGAAACAGGCTTCCCATCAGGTAGCCCAATGGTTACTAGAGAAGTCATCGATAGATTGCATAAAAAAATAGATATTGCTCGTGATGAAATTTGTCATTATGAAGCATATAATATGGAAGATGCACAATATGCAATTGTAAGCTATGGTGGTACATCTCGTACAGCGTATGAAGCTATGCTCGAAGCTCGCAAAAAAGGTTATAAAGTCGGTATGGTACGTCTTATCACAATTTGGCCATTTGCCGATAAAGTTATTGCAGATTTAGCAGATAAAGTTGATGCTATTTTAGTCCCAGAACTTAACTATGGACAACTTGTACTTGAAGTACAGCGTGCAAGTGAAGGCAAATGCAAAGTAGAATTCTTAGGCAAATACGATACACAGATTTTCACTCCAACTGAAATTGAAACAGCTATTATTAAAATGTGTGAAGGAGGCAATAATTAATGAAACCTAGAGTTTATGAACAACATTTCCGTCAAAACCGCCTTCCGCATTATGGTGCCCTGGTTGCGGTAATGGTATTGTAATGAAAGCAATTGTAGAAGCTATCGTCAAGAAAAATCTCGCTCCAGATAAAACAGTAATCGTATCCGGTATTGGTTGCTCTTCACGTGCATCTGGTTATATGGATTTTGATACACTTCATACAGCTCATGGTAGAGCTATTCCATTTGCAACAGGTATAAAACTTGCTAGACCTGAACTCAATGTAATTGTAATCACAGGTGATGGCGATTGCATGGCTATCGGTGGCAATCACTTTATTCATGGTGCAAGACGTAATGTAGATTTAACTGTCGTATTATTCAACAACAATATTTACGGTATGACAGGTGGTCAGGCATCACCTACTACTCCGCTTGATAAAAAAGCGACAACTGCTCCATATGGTTGCGTTGATAATCCATTTGACCCATGCAATTTATCAGCAGCAGCAGGTGCTACATATGTGGCAAGAAGCACAGCTTATCATGTACCACATTTGATCAATATGATAGCTGGTGGTATTGAAAATAAAGCTTCTCCTTGATTGAAGCCATAGTACAATGTCCAACAGCTTTCGGTCGTAAAAATAAAATGGCAGATCCTGCACAGATGATGATGTGGATGCGTGATAATGCAGTCATGAAGCCAGCTTTTGATAAATTAGCTGATGATAAAAAAATAGGCAAATTCCCAATTGGTCTATTACATCAACATCAATCTATTGATTATGACCATGCCTATGATAAAGTTATCGAAATAGCTGGAGGTGTTGAAAAATGATGAAACAACTCCGTTTATCCGGTTCAGGCGGTCAGGGCGTTATCACAGCAGCAATTATCTTTGCTGAAGCTGCTGTAAGTGAAGGCAAACAAGCTGTTCAATCTCAATCTTATGGTCCAGAAGCACGTGGTGGTGCTTCTAAAGCGGAAGTAATTATTTCCGATAATCCGATTTATCATCCTAAGTTATAAATCCCGATATCGTACTTGCTATGACACAACAAGCAGCTGACAAATATTATGGCGATTTAGACAAAGACAATGGCTTATTAATCGTTGATGAAGACCTTGTACCAAATGCACCAGATTTTCCACATATCATTAAAGTGCCAATCACTAAAATGACTTCTGAAAACTCGGCAAATTGTTATTTGCCAATATAGTTGCACTTGGCATCATGGTTAAACTCTCTGGCATTGTTTCGCTTGAAACAGTAAAACAATCTGTGGCACATCGCGTACCACCACATACAGTTGATAAAAATATGCAGGCATTAGAACTCGGTTATAATGCTGTTTAAAATAAAACTCCCTTTAATAAAAGGGAGTTTTTATTATTATATAAATTATTTTTAATTATGCTTTTGAGATAGCTTCTTTCATAGATTTTACATAGTCAACTAAATATGGTGTAGCCTCTTTGCCATATTTATCAATAATACGGATAACAGCACTGCCTACAATAACACCATCAGCAATTTTAGCCATATCATATGCTTGCTGTGGTGTTGAGATACCAAAACCTACAGCTACTGGTTTATCTGTATATTTACGAATAGTATCTACAATACTTTGTATATCTGTTTTTATTTCTTTTCTAATACCTGTTACACCTAAAGAGGATACACAATAGATAAAGCCCTGTGCTTCATTAGCTATCATACCTATGCGATTCTCTGAAGTAGGCGCTATCAAAGATATTACTTCTACATCATTTTCATTAGCTTGGGCTAAAATTTCATCTTTTTCCTCAAAAGGTAAATCTGCCACAATAACGCCACTGATATTGCATTGTTTACATCTAGCAAAAAATTTATCTTTGCCATAAACGAATATAGGATTTATATAAGTCATAAATACAAGTGGCATATTTACTTTTCCCTTTAATTTTTCAGCCATATCAAAAATATCATTTGTCGTCATATTGCCACTCAAAGCCAGTTTGCTAGCCGCTTGAATAACAGTTCCTTCTGCCACTGGGTCAGAAAAAGGTATCCCTATTTCTATCAAATCAGCTCCAGCTTCTGCCATTTTTATAATAAATTTTTCTGTAGCTTCTAAATTTGGATAACCTGCCAATACAAAGGGAATAAATGCTTTTTTATTTTTAAATGCTTCTTCTATTTTAATCATTGATTTTCACTCCTCTATATCTCGCCATAGCTGCTACATCTTTATCTCCTCTACCAGATAAACAAACAATGATGATTTCATCTTTTTTCATCTTCGGTGCAATTTTCATCACTTGTGCTATAGCATGAGCACTTTCAATCGCTGGGATAATTCCTTCTGTTCTTGATAAATATTCAAACGCATCAACTGCTTCATCATCTGTAATCGCTACATATTCAGCTCTACCACTATCATGTAAATAAGCATGTTCTGGCCCAATACCTGGATAATCTAAACCTGCTGAAATAGAATATACAGGAGCAATCTGACCATATTTATCCTGACAAAAATAGGATTTCATACCATGAAAAATACCTTCTGTGCCTTTAGAAATAGTAGCTGCATGTTCTTCTGTATCAAGACCTTTTCCGGCTGCTTCACAGCCAATCAATCTCACTTGTTTATCAGGAATAAAATTATAAAACATACCCATAGCATTGCTACCGCCACCAACGCAAGCCATGACTACATCTGGCAATCTATTTTCCATGTCTAATATCTGTTCACGAGCTTCTCTGCTGATGATAGACTGAAAATCACGCACAATAGTTGGAAATGGATGTGGTCCCATAACAGAGCCTAAAACATAATGTGTATCATCAATTCTTGAAGTCCATTCGCGTAAAGCTTCATTTACTGCGTCTTTTAGTGTTCTTGTTCCTTTAGTAACACTATGTACTTTTGCTCCTAATAATTCCATGCGATAAACATTTAATGCTTGTCGTTTCGTATCTTCTTCGCCCATGAAGATTTCACATTCCATATTCATAAGTGCTGCCACTGTTGCTGTAGCTACGCCATGTTGACCTGCACCTGTTTCTGCAATTACACGAGTTTTTCCCATGCGTTTTGCCAATAAAATCTGCCCCAAAACATTATTGATTTTATGAGAACCTGTATGATTTAAGTCTTCTCGTTTTAAATAAATCTTTGCTCCACCTAAATCATTTGTCATCTTTTCTGCAAAATATAAAAGTGATGGTCTACCTGTATATTTTCTCTGTAAATCCTCTAATTCTTTGACAAAATCAGGATCATCTTTATATTTTAAATACGCTTCTTCTAATTGATTTACTGCATTCATTAAAGTCTCTGGCATATATTGTCCGCCATATTTACCAAAACGACCTTTTTTATTTATCTTATTCACGCTCATATTTATCCTACCTTTCGCAAAAGTTCACTTATCGTCTTAACTTCATTTTCATCTTTATGATTATCTCTTTCTATACCACTGCTGATATCTACTATATATGGTCTTGTCGTTCTTATCGCTCTAATGATATTTTGCTTATTTATACCACCAGCCAAGATAAATTCACCTGTAAAATCCTTAAGTAAATCCCAATTAAAACTCTTTCCTGTACCACCAGTACTATCTTTTACATAAGCATCAAATAAAATCATATCGGCAATACTTTGTTTAGCCTTTCTATATCAACAATATCTTTTACTTTTATCGCTTGCCAAATCGGTAAATCAAGTTTATTTTTCAATGCTTTGATAAATTCATTGTCCTCATCACCATGCAATTGAATGATATCTAAAGGAACTTTCTGAGCTATCTCTTCAATTTGCGTCAGCGAAGCATTGACAAAGACACCGACTTTTTTAATTTTTTCATCTAAATTTTTAGCTAAATCACTCGCTGTTTGCATACTTACTTGTCGTTTACTTTTAGCAAATATAAATCCCACATAATCTGGAGTATATCTATTTACGATAGCTATATCTTCTATAGTTTTCATGGCACAAAATTTTACTTTAGGGCTTATCTTCTTTCCATATAACTCATTAAGTGCTAAAACTTTATCTTTAGCCCTCATAAAAGTTTCACCGATAAGCACTGCTTGCACTTGATAAATTCTTAATTTTTCTATATCATCTTTAGTTTTTATTCCACTTTCAGAAACAAAAATCACATTTTCAGGCACTAAAGACCTTAATTTTAAACTATTTTCTACATCTACAGTGAAATCTTTTAAATTACGATTATTCACACCGATAATTCTCGCTTGTACTTTCAAGGCTCTTTTTATCTCATTTTCATCATGAGCTTCCACTAAACAGGATAGCCCTAATTTTTCAGCTAAAGTAAAAAATTTCTTAAGTGTTTCATCATCTAAAATCGCACAAATCAATAAAATCGCTAAAGCTCCCAAAATTTTCGCTTTATAAATCTGATATTCATCGATGATAAAATCCTTACACAATACAGGAATACTGACATTTTGAGCAATCTCTTGTAAATATTTATCTTCACCTAAAAATAATCTGGCTCTGTGAGTACAGAAATAGCACTTGCTCCTGCTAATTCATATTCTTTAGCGATAGTTAAATAAGGAAAATCCTGAGCTATAATTCCCTTTGATGGTGATGCTTTTTTCACTTCACAGATAAAATTTATATCTTGCTTTGTCAATGCTTTTTCCAAAGGAAAAATCTCTATTTTGGAGCAAAGCTTCTGCTTCTTGTTTTAGCATAGCTAATGATTTTATCTGTTTTTGTTTAGCTATATTGATTTTTCGTTTCTCCACAATTTCATCTAAAATCATTTAACATACCTCATTTGAATATTTGATAAATCGTTCCATCTGATATTTAGCTTTGCCTGTATCTATCGTATCCTTGGCTATATTGATGCCATCTTGTATAGATAATCCATCTTTTGCTAAATAAATACTCATGCCAGCATTTAATAATACTGCATTACGTTTTGCTCCCAAAGTTCCTGCTAAAATATCCCTTGTAATTTGAGCATTTTCATTTTTATCTCCGCCAACTAATTCAGCTGAATTTGCATATTCCATACCATAATCTCTAGGATCTAAAGTATATGTCTTTAATTTTTTATCTTTAATTTCACATACTAAAGTTTTATTACAAGCTGTTATCTCATCTAAACCATCATAACCATAGACAACAGCACCTCTTTTACACCGAGATTAGATAATACTTTCGCTAATGGCTCTACTAATTCTTCTTGATAAACTCCCATCAATTGTCGATTAGCATTTGCAGGATTAGCAAGTGGCCCTAAGATATTGAATACTGTTTTAATGCCTAGTTCACGCCTAACAGGACTGGCATATTTCATAGAACTGTGATACTTCGGTGCGAACATAAAACACATGCCTATTTCATCTAGCATCTTTTCATTCTGCTTAGCATCTAATTCTAATTTAGTGCCTAAAGCTTCTAAACAATCAGCTGCACCACATTTACTAGATACACTGCGATTGCCATGTTTAGCTACTTTTATACCACTAGCTGAAATTACAAATCCTGCTGTAGTTGAAATATTAAATGTATTTGCTTCATCTCCACCTGTGCCGACTATTTCAAATAAATCATCTTTATAATCTATGCTTTGAGCTTTTTCTCTCATGACTTGAGCAAAAGCTGTTATTTCGTCTATCGTTTCGCCCTTTAATCGCAAAGCAGTCAAAAACTAGCAATTTGAATATTGCTCGCTGTTCCACTCATGATTTCTTGCATGGAACTATAGCCTGCTCTGTTGTTAAATCTTGTTTATTGCTTAATTGATATATTGCTTGTTTTATCATTTGACCACCTCTTATATCCAGAAAATTTTGAATTAATTTCTTGCTGTTATCACTTAAAATCGATTCAGGATGAAATTGCAATCCATAAATAGGATATTTTCTATGCTCTATCGCCATAATTTCACCATCATCAGTAGTTGATATTATCTTTAAATCTTCGCCTAAAGTTTCTCTTTTAATCGCTAAAGAATGGTATCTTGCTCCCATAAATTCTTTATCTATCCCCTTAAATAAAGGTGATTTTTCCATTATCTTTAATTTAAAAGCTTTGCCATGAACTACTTCTTTGGCATAACTTACAATACTTTCAAAAACTTCAGCTATGACTTGATGACCTAAACAAATCCCTAAAATCGGTATCTCACCTTGAAAAACTTCACGATTTCACTGCAAATTCCAGCTTCACTGGGCTTTCCTGGCCCTGGAGATAGCACAATATGACTTGGATTTAGTTTTTTTATCTGCTCTATATTTAATTCATCATTGCGAATGACTTTTATCTCTGGATTTATTGAACCGATTAATTGATATAAGTTATACACAAAACTATCATAATTATCTACTAACAAAATCATATGTTTCCACCTCCTGTGCTTTTGTAATTGCCTCTATCATTGATTGGGCTTTATTTATCGTTTCTTGGTATTCATTTTCAGGTATACTATCTTTGACTATTCCGCCACCTGAACGAACAAATACTTTACCTTGTTTTGCCACTGCCATTCTTATACCTATGCACATATCCATATTGCCTGCAAAATCGATATATCCCACAGCACCACCATAAATACCTCTTGGGCTTTTCTCTAATTCATGAATGATTTCCATAGCTCGTATTTTTGGCGCACCAGATAATGTTCCTGCTGGCAAAGTAGCTACGATAGCATCTAAAGCATCACAATCATCTTTGATTTTCCCTTTTACAGTAGTTGTTATATGCATCACATGAGAGAAAAATTCTACTTTGTGCATATTTTCCACTGTTACTGAATTGAATTTACTGATTTTACCGATATCATTTCTGCCCAAATCCACTAGCATATTATGTTCTGCCAATTCTTTTTCATCACTTAACAATCTTGTTTTTAATAAATCATCTTCTCGTCCATCTTTACCTCTTGGCATCGTGCCAGCTATTGGAAAAGTCTTTAATTCTTTATCTTCTAATTTTATCAATGTTTCTGGTGAAGCCCCTGTCAACTCTATTTGCTTGGAGCTTAGATAAAACATATATGGCGAAGGGTTTATCGTTCTTAATATACGATAAGCATTTAATAAACTTCCTGAAAAATCTGCTTCTATACGATTAGAGATTACAGCCTGAAAAATATCGCCTTCTTTGATATAATGTTGTGTCTTTTTCACTACATCTATATATTCATCTTTAGTAAACTCTCGTTTAAAATCAGATAATAATTTTCCTGAAGGTATTTCTTTTTCTTTGCCATAGATAATAAGTTTTGCTAATTTTTCTAAATCATCAATGGCTTTAGCATAATTAGCTTCTAAATCATCAGTTTTTATATTCACAATTAAAATTATCTTTTTCGTATAATGGTCAAAAGCTATTACCTTATCAAATAACATCAAATCTACATCATTGAAAGAAACTTCATCTTTGTTTACTGTTTCATCTACAAAGTCCAATTTACTTCTTGATAACGCAAATATTCATAAGCAAAATATCCAACTAATCCGCCAGTAAACGACGGTAAATATTCAAATTTAGGGCTTTTATATGCTTTTAAAATCTCTCTAATCTCTATATTTGGATTATCTGTCTTAATTTCTTGTATTTCATTATTAATAGCTTTGTTTATCTTCAATAAATGATTTTTACAACTAATCTCTAAAGAAGGATTAAAACCTAAGAAAGAATATCTGCCCCAATGATGTGTATTCTCCACACTTTCAAATAAATACACATTATCACTGATATTTTTCAAGATTTTTAACACTTTAATCGGTGTTGTAAGGTCAGCAAATATCTCTTTACTCACTGGCACTATTTTATATTCTGTTTTTATTGCTTCTAATTCTGCCAGAGTCCGTTTGTACATATTTTAATCCTCCTTTATAAATCTATTTGTAAGCAAATAAAAATACCCGTCCTTGAAAATAATATCAAGGACGGGTATCTATATTTCTATATAATTAAATCATTAAAATTATATATTATACTCTACTCGCGGTACCACCTTGTTTGAGCTAACGCTCCTCTTTGCAGGATACTAACATATCCCTCACAGTTAACGCTTGTGTCGCGTTGCAGAATACTAAGATTATCCCTAATCTGTTGACTGCACCCTCAGTGGTCCATTTAATATGCTGCGTACTATAGGCTCTCAGCTCCCCTACTCTCTGTAAGTGCATTTCATATTTTTATCTCCACCTCATAGGTTTCATTAAGGCAAGTATTAAATTTTTGAATTAATTTGCTCATATTATTACACATCAATTATTTTTTGTCAATATTAAATTGTAAACTTTACACTATAAAATAAAAGCGATAACCACCGATATTGTTTTATGGTATAATAATTATACAAATTTTCACCCTGGAGTAAATTAATCATGAATGATGATAAATGGCAACGAACCGTTGCTAAACGAAGAAGACAACGTCGCATACAAAATTTATTTGCTTGTTTTGTAGTTTTATTAGTATTATTAATTTTATCGATTATAGGAGGTTATTACTATTACCAGCGCACTAGTTCTCCTGAATATGCTTTAGAAGAATTGCAAACAGCCTTTGAACATCGTGATATTGATACTATTCATAAATACGTAGATTTAAAAACTTTATTACCACCAAATTATAAGATTTTAACTAATGATATATTTATCAATGACAAAATCTATACGGAAAAAGAACATAGTATTTATCAATCCTTCTATGCCCTCATTGAACCCATCATTATTGATGGTACAATTCAAAGCATTGATAAATATATTCAAACTGGAAATTGGCAACGTTTCAATTATGATTCTATGCTTAAAGGTCGTCAATTAGGTATCGATTATACAGAATTAATCAATCGCTCTTTGTTATTCAATATAAGTTTCAAAGAGATAAAATCCATAGAAACTATTGATGATAATTCAGTTATGGCAACGATTTTAGTTGCAGATAAATATACAGATACTAACTTTGATTTAAAATTGAAATTAGTCAAAAATGAAGAAGGCATTTGGCAAGTCAGCGAAGTTACGAATTATCAAGATTATCTAACTATGATATCTAATCTTTATCGTCAAGATATAAATACGTATTTGACTAATACTAAAGCTGATTTAGATAGAAATAATGCTCAATTCAAGCAATTACAAAGCGAATTTATAATTTTAGCTGAAAACTTCAAAAATAATCCTTCATCAAGTCAAAGAGCATTGTTAAAATCTTTTATTGATAATAAAATAGTGCCAACATATCAAGATTGGTATAATTATCTACAAAGTTATCAAATACCTACAGGCGCTCGCCATTTACATGAATTGCGCATGGAAAGTACGACATATACTATTCAAGCATGGAAAGCTTATGCTATCGGTATTCAAGATAATAAACCAAAAGATTTAGCTAAAGCTGAGCGATTACATCGAAAAGCTATGGAAACAGAGCAGAAGTTACTGATACGATTAATAATATGCCTGCTTTATTTATGCCTACAGTTGATTAATTTTATACTTCGCATAAGCGAAGTGATTTTTTTGAAAAAATTGCACATAAAAAAGGAGTACAACAATTTGTACTCCTTTTGTTTTTATCTTTGTCAAAATTATTTAGACATAGCTTCTAATAATACTTTGTTTTCTTCTTGAGTCAAAGGATATTTAGAAACACCATTTTCTATAGGTTTTACATATGTGCAAGAATCTTGACGTCCAAAAATAGAAGAGAATATCACACCATTATTTTGATTATCAAGTAAAGCTACAGCATAACTCAAATCGCCACCCATATCAGCAAAAGCACAGAAACGATGTACTGCTACTTTTTGAATGGATTTTGTAAATAAAGATTTCATTTCTGCATAATCTGCATCAATTTTATTATTTTTTACTACAAGTTCATTCATTTGAGCAATATTATCAGCTATAATATCCTCTAAACTTTCACCTGTTGCACCATTTACTAATGAATTATAACGTTTTTTAGCTTTGCTTAATTTTACAAGCATCACTATTGATAAAATTATTAATAAAACTAATAAAACTACGATTACAGTTAAAATAATTGCTAAATTATCTTGAAATATCTGATTTAGCATTGAAAAATCCATAAATATTCCCTCCTAAATTCTGTTAAAAAAGAATTGATTATTCAATAAAGACTATCCTTTTTAACGTGCAACATTATAGCATTCATGTTTTTATTTGTAAAATCAAAACAGCATTTACTAAATGTTAAAATCCTTAATAATTCTCGATTTGTTCATCTGAGGACTTTCTTGTTTTTCCATCAATAATTCAACTAATCTAGCTAAATCATCATCATTATAAAATTCAATTTCTATGCGAGATTTCTTTTTACCTTGCTTTATATTTACATTCGTTCCCAATATTTGTTTTAAGCGCTCTTGCACATCATTTAAATACATCTTAGCTTCTTTTACTTGTTCAATCTGCTCGATGACATTATCCCCTGCTAAGACTTTTTTGACTAAAGCTTCAGCTTTTCTAGCAGATAATTCTCTTTCAATTATCAAATTAGCTAATTTTACTTGAAGCTTTTCATCTTCTATCGCTAAAAGCGGTTTTGCCTGCCCCATATTGAGTTTATTATCTTGTAATAAGCACTGTACTTCTTTTGCTAAATTTAATAAGCGTACAAAATTCGCTATATGCGAACGACTTTTTCCCACTTTTTGCGCTACTTCTTCTTGTTTTAAATTAAATTTATGTAATAACAACTGATATGCATTTGCTTCTTCAATAACATTTAAATTACTGCGTTGGAGATTTTCAATTAAAGCTATTTGTGCTACCTTATCATCATCATAATCTTTTAAGATAATTGGCACTTTATCTAATCCTGCTATTTTAGCTGCACGAAGACGTCTTTCTCCTGCAATCAATTCAAATTCATCATTATCATTTATACGCACAATTAGTGGCTCAATTATGCCATATTCTTTTATCGATTTTGCTAGTTGAGCTAATTGCTCCATATCAAACTCCTTTCTCGGTTGAAATGGATTTGGTAAAATTTCATCAATATTTAAAAATTCCATGTATTTCTCCTTTAAAATATTATAATAATTATTTTAACTTATTACTTTTATAAATTCATTATAATTTAAAACTATAATCAATCATAAAAAATTAATTTAACTAATAACAGTATAATTATACTAAAATTTATGATAAAATTCTTTTCTAGATATAATTATAAACACAAAACATTAAGGGAGATTTTACCATGCCTAAATATAATGCTGCTTTAATGTCCATTGACCCTAGTGAAACTAGACGTTATGCTGGACTTAACAAAGCTCCTAATTTCAATAAAAAAACTATTTTAGAAGCATGTCGTGAAGTCTTATATATTTCCGAACCTAAAGGAATTTGGGAAGTATATGACTATGACGCTAAAAATGGCATTGTACTTGCAGATAAGCCTTTAAATTAGAAGGGAAAAAAGTAACTAAACATCTTTGTCGAGCTACAAAAGTTGCCATCATTGCTGTTACAATCGGCGAAACTGTTGAAGAAGAAATCTCCCGTCGTTTCAAAGATGGAGAATATACGCTAGCTGTTTTGATGGACGCTGCTGCAACTACAGCTGTTGAACATGTTGCTGATGGTATTGAACAAGCCATTGACCAAAAATTCAATATGCAAGGATTAGTTCGTCGTTGGCGATTTAGCCCAGGATATGGAGATTGGCCTATACAGGCACAACCTGAAATGCTCCGCTTAGCTAAAGCTCATGAAATAGGTATTAGCCTAACTTCATCATTAATGCTTACACCGCGAAAATCCGTTACTGCAATCATTGGACTTATACCTAAAACACAAGATGTCGAACCTGAAAAACAATCTTGTAAATATTGTCCAAACCCTAATTGCAATTTCCGCATAAAACCATTTGACTCTGAATTATTAAATAAAAATTCATGATGATAAACAAATACATTTTATCTTTTTTGCTCAATAAAAATTTCTAGGAGGTATCTTCTATGATACATATATTTGATGGTGCTACTGGCACTATGTTACAAAAATCTGTATTAAAACCAGGAATGTGCCCTGAATTATTAAATATCGAAGCTCCAGAAGCTATCCAAAATGTTCATCGTGCTTATGTAGAAGCAGGTTCTAATATTGTTGAAACAAATACATTTGGTGCTTCTCGCATTAAATTAAATGAATATAACTTAGGCGATAAAGTAGAAGCAATAAATATCGCTGCTGTAAAAAATGCCAAAATCGCCACTGCTGGCAAAGCAAAAGTAGCTGGTTCTATGGGCTACTGGTGCTTTTATTGAGCCTTTAGGCGAATTGACTTTCGATGAAGTTTATGCAAATTATTATGAACAAGCTAAAATTTTAGCTGACGCAGGTGTTGATTATATCCTCATCGAAACTTGTATTGAAATCCAAGAAATGCGTGCTGCTCTTCTCGCTGCTAAAGATGCTTGTGATTTACCTGTAATCTGTCAATTATCCTTCAGTGAAGATGGCAGAACAGTAACAGGCACAGACCCACAATCTGCTGCCATTATCTTAGAAGCTATGGGCGCAGATATCATCGGTGCCAACTGCTCTTTAGGCCCTGAACAATTAGTTCCTATCATAAAAGAACTAGCCGATAATTGTTCTTGTCCTATCAGTGTACAAGCAAATGCAGGTATGCCACATTTAGAAAATGGTCAAACAATCTTCCCACTCACTCCAGAAGATATGGCTAAATGGGCACCAAAACTTGTAGAAGCTGGTGCAACTTATATCGGTGGTTGCTGTGGAACAACTCCTGCTCATATCAAAGCTATCAAAGAAGCTTTAGCTAATGTTTCAGAACCTATTCGCAAAGCACCAAATCCTAATCTTGCCCTTGCTAGCCGTTCTAAAACTGTATTTATTGGCAAAGATTTACCTACACGATTAATTGGTGAACGCATCAATCCTACTGGTCGTAAAAAATTAGCCGAAGAAATAAAAAATGGTTCATTTATTTCTGTAAAACGTGAAGCTATCGAACAAACTCAAGCTGGTGCTCAAATCCTTGATGTAAATATGGGTGTTGCTGGAATTGACCAAGCAAAAGCTATGCACAAAGCTATCACTGAAATCTCTCAACTTGTAAATACACCACTTGCCATTGATACAAGCGATGTCAAAGCATTAGAAGCAGGGTTAAAAGCATATCCTGGTAGAGCACTCATCAATTCTGTCAGTGCAGAACCTGATAGATTAAAATATTTTATACCATTAGCTAGAAGATATGGTGCTGCAATCTTATGCTTGCCATTATCTGATGAAGGTATCCCTAAAACAGCTAAAGAACGTCTTGCACTAGCTCAAAAAATAATCGCTGAAGCTAAAGCTCAGGGCTTAAAAGATAATGACTTTTTACTTGACGCGCTTGTAATGACTATAGCTGCCGATAAAAATGCTTGTAATGAAGTATTAAACACTTTAAAACTTTATCGCGAACATATTGGTGCTCCTTCCACTATGGGGCTTAGCAATATATCCTTTGGTCTTCCAAATCGTCCACTTATCAATAGCACATTCTTCACTATGTGTTTAGCAATGGGATTAGATGCTCCAATCATGAACCCTTATGATGATTCTATGCAAAATGCCTTGAGTGCTTCTAATGCTCTTTTAGCTAAAGACCCTAATGGTCGCGATTATAGTCTTAATCATTCCGGTCAAAATATCCCTGTAGCTAAAGCTAAAAATACAGTATCTAGCGGTGATATCATTGAAGATATCAAATCTGCTATAATCAGTGGAGAAAAAGAATCCATTGCTCAATGGTAGAACAAGCTTTAACTGAAGGACATAAACCAAATGAAATTACAGATAAAGCTTTAAGTGCCGCCATGAATGTCGTTGGCAAAGATTTCGGTGCGAAAAAAATCTTTTTACCACAAGTTATGTTATCCGCTGAAGCAATGCGTGAAGCTTTCATCAAAATCAAAGAACGTATTCCATCTGATAGCGTAAGTAATAAAGGTACTATCGTCATTGCCACTGTAAAAGGCGATATCCATGATTTAGGTAAAAATATCGTATCTGCACTTTTAGAAAATAACGGTTTTAAAGTTATCGATTTAGGTAAAGATATTGATAAAGAAGAAATCATTAAAGCAGCTATAGATAATAAAGCCGATATGATCGGTCTATGCTCCTTGATGACAACTACTATTACACAGATAGATGAAGTCATCGCTGAATTAAATAAAAGCGATTACTCCACAAAAGTCATGATCGGTGGTGCTGTAGTAACTCAAGAATATGCTGATAATGTTGGTGCTAATGCTTATGCTCCTGATGGCGTTGAAGCTGTAGAAATTGCTAAAAAACTTATTAATAAATAAAATTGAGGATAAATTTATGCAATATAAATATCATAATATTATTTTTGATTTAGACGGAACATTGATTAATTCTGGGCCTGGTATTATTCATGCTGTACAATATGCTTTAAAAAAATATGGCATAAATGAAACAAATATGACTGTTTTAAAAAGTTTTGTAGGTCCGCCATTAAATCAGCAATTTATTAATTGCTATAATTTTAGTCATGAACAAAGTTTTGAAGCTGTAAAATATTTTCGAGAATATTATACAGATAAAGGTATTTTTGAAAATGAAGTATATGAGCAAATACCTGAATTATTAAAGACTTTAGCTGAAAATGGTTTAAAATTATTGATTGCTTCTTCGAAACCTGAAAAGTTTGTAAAAAATATTTTAAGTCAACATGATTTACTAAAATATTTTGCCTTTGCTGGCGGTAGTTTACTTGATGGTAGTCGTATAAATAAAGATGATGTATTAGCTTATGTTTTAAAACAAATGCAAATTACAGATTTAAATGACTGTATAATGGTAGGCGACCGTAAATACGATGTCATTGGCGCGAAAAAATTTAATTTAAAATGTGTTGGTGTAACATATGGATATGGCAGTCTTGAGGAATTAAAAGATATTAATGCCGATTTTATTATTGATAAACCTTTAGAATTGTTAAGTATTATTAAATAAAAATTGCAGAGCGTAAGCTCTGCAATTTTTATTTTTCTTGTACAAAGACAAAATTTTCTTTTATAAATTCTACAAATTTACGTGAAGCTAGTGACATTGTATCCCAATTTTGCCATGCTAAAGCTACATTGCGTTCAGGATGTTCTTTTATTGGTCGAATAGCTAAGAAGCCATCTTCAAATCCATTTAAAACTAAACTATACATGGCAGATATCCCTAAACCTTGTTTTACCATAGCTAAAATCGAATAATCATCATAAACTTTATATTCAATCTGTGGCTCTAATTTATAATCAGTAAAAGCATGCATAATCACGCTATGGCGACCTTCATCTAACAAAATAAAAGATTCTTTGGCTAATTGGTCTAAAGATATAATCGATAAATTAGCTAATTTATGATGTTTAGGCAATACTGCATCATTTCATCTCTATATAAAAATTCCATATTGATGCCTGAAACTACATCACTATTTACAAAACCAAAATCAATCTCTCCATGTAAAATCCATTTTTTTATGCTTGTGTATTCACCTTGTTTTAAAACAAAATTGACTGTAGGATATAATGATTTAAAACTCTTCATCAATTGCGGTAAAATATTTCTGCTTACACTAGTAAAAGTGCCAATACGTATAACGCTATGCTCTAAACCCTTCATCTCCTGTTGCTTTTGTTTCAATGAAAGTTCAGCATGAAAAATTGCCTGTATATACGGATAAAAAGATTTGCCGTCATCTGTTAATGTTATACCCTCTTTTTTTCTATCTATCAAGATGGTTCCTAATTCTTGTTCTAATGCCTTTATACTTTGACTAATCGCACTTTGCGAATAGCCCACTTCTTTTGCTACCTTTGTAAAATTTCCATTTTCTATGACTTTACAAAAAATCCCATAACGCGAAACCATATGCATTCGCTCTCCCATTAGTTTTACTTATGTAGTTATTATAAATATTCGTTTTCCTAATGTAAATATAACTGCTATAATATTTATACAAAATACATATTTAAAAATAAAATACAAAATGGAGGAAATCGCTATGAATGAATTAGATATTGCTGACGATGTTTATCCAGTAGACAATATCTCTGTGAAAAAACAAGCTTTTAAAGATGGTATACGTGATGGTTTTCCTATTGCTCTTGGTTATTTAGCAGTTTCCTTCTCTTTGGGAATCACTGCTAAAAATGCAGGACTAACAGCATTTCAAGGTTTTTTAACAAGCTTTCTTGTAAATGCTTCCGCTGGTGAATATGCTGGCTTTACTTCTATTGCTACAATGGCAACATATATAGAAGTATTTCTCGTTATCTTAATCGCTAATTCTCGTTATTTGATTATGAGTTGCGCTTTAAGTCAAAAATTATCGCCAGATATTCCATGGTATCAACGCATTTTAATCGGCTTTGATATCACAGATGAATTATTTGCTATTTCTATCGCTAGACCTAATTATCTAAATCCTTTTTATTACTTTGGTGCTATGTTCATCACTATGCCATGTTGGGCTGGTGGTACAGCTCTTGGAATTGTTGTAGGTAATTTATTGCCAATTCAATTAATAAGTGCTTTTAGTGTAGCATTATACGGCATGTTTTTAGCCGTTATTATTCCACCTGCACGAAAAAATAAAGTAATTGGTGTATTTGTTATCATCAGCTTTATTGCTAGCTACTTATCCACTTACCTTCCTTATATATCTGAATTATCAAGTGCTACACGTATCATTATTTTAACTATAGTATTATCTTTGATTGCTAGCATCTTATATCCAGTAAAAACAAAGGATGGTGAAGAAAATGTCTGAGGTGTATATATACATTTTAGTCATGGCTTTAACTAGTTTTGCTATTCGTGTTTTGCCACTGACTTTAATTCAAACAGAAATAAAAAATCCGCTGATAAAATCTTTTCTTTACTATGTTCCTTATATCACATTAGCAGTTATGACTTTTCCTGCAATTATACAGGTAACACAAACACCACTTTCTGGAGCTATTGCTCTTGTCATTGGTATTGTACTTTCTTGGTTTGGTGCTAATTTATTCCAAGTAGCCTCATCTTGTTGTTTATCTGTATTCGTTGTAGAACTTTTACTTTTATAAAAAATCTTTACTATGAAAAAGGCATCTTAATAAATTATTAAGATGCCTTTTTTATTTTTTTG
>ENA-OQHP01000228-OQHP01000228.1-human-gut-metagenome-genome-assembly--contig:-NODE-228-length-18993-cov-7.548394_pt1 | contig 18993 bp, 17 predicted proteins | sample MGYA00242563_ERZ504717 | MGnify/ENA primary metagenome ERZ504717 (study PRJEB26092, sample SAMD00036212) | human gut metagenome | host: Homo sapiens | study: EMG produced TPA metagenomics assembly of... | reverse complement strand
CATCAGCATAGACATAAGATACCCAAAGATAATCTGTAGCTAAGGAAAGCCTTTGTAGAGAAGATATCTTTCGGCAAAATTATCTTCCATTGTACCGCTAGAGATATTTAGCCCTAGACTTGCCATCAATAAACGTTCAGCATCACTTAAAATACCTTCTGTTTTACTATGGCGAGGCATGATTTTTCATTAGCACCCAAGATATAAATAGCCTTCTTGTTGTTTAAGTATTATGCTCAATGGTGCAAGTGTAACATAATCATATCCAGGTGGTATCAAAGCAATCTGAATACTATCTAAGCCATCATTGATTAATTTTAAATAATTTTCAAGATTGATATAATCCTTGCCACATGTCTGCACTAATTGATCCATCAATTCAATGATATTATCCCAGATTTGATGATGTTCTTTGGCAAGGGCAATATCATTTTGTTCTTGGGCTATTTTTTCCCATAATTGCAATTGAGTCGGTATTTGTAAATCGAGCAGAAAATCATATAGGGCAAGCGTATATTCCTCGATAGTCTGCGAATTTTGGCAAGCAGTGTAGAACTTCTCTAAAGGAGCGACTAAACTGCGTCTAGTTAGATTTATAGCAGTGAAATTAGCTTCTTCTTCCAAATTTGTGCCCATAGAGTCAATCTGTTTATGGTGAGAAAAACGCCAATCGCTTTCTTCACACCAGCGATTGCGACCGCGAATACCAAAAGCTAAGACATAATTTTCCAATTTATCAATGGCTTTGCGAGCGATAGCTTTTTGTTCTGTTAAATTTAATTCTATTTTATCTGTATTTTCTTCGAGGTTTTTAAGTGATTGTAAATATTTGTCATTGAAGAAATCAGTCTTAAAAGCTCGAAATAATGGTTCGTATTGCCATGTAGAAATAGCCTCTAGGCTAGAGCGGATTAATTCAGCTAGAGGATGATGAGCAGTTTGTCGCTTGCTATCGCTGAAATAAGGAATATTGAAATCATTCAAGACTGCTTGTAATAATTCGCTATAATCTTCACTACTGCGGATTAAAATACCGATATCATAATGGCGATAATTTTCTTCGCGACATAGACGCAAAATATAGCAGGCGACAGCTTCACATTCTAAACGGCGATTAGGTGCTTCGACTATTTGAAGACCGCCAGTATAATTTTTTTTCGTCAAAGGAAATTTAAATAATTGCTCTTCGATAAAGGCTAAATCTTGTTGTTTATGGCGGTGATTTTTTGTAAGTGTAGTTATCTTTGTAGGTATAGCTAATTTTTTAGCCATATTATTTATCTGTTGAAATACATTGAATTGACGATGAAATAAAGCAGTAGGGGCTTCATGTTCAATATCATTTAAATTATTGATGCATAATGTCAAATGAATATCGCTAGCTAATGATAATAATTGTTCAACTACGCGAAAATGTTGAGGATTGAAAGCATCAAAACCATCTATCCAAATTTCAGCATCTTGGAGCCATGTACATTCAGGTAATTTTTTGATCGCAAGTTCCATCATATCCTCGCTATCGTGATAGCGACCAGCCATCTGTTCATCAAGACCAGCGTAAATAGAAGTTAAATCACTTAATTTTTGTTTGAGTGAATCATTATCGATAAGCGTTAGAATATCTTGCAAAGTAGTAACGCTGATACCAGAAGTTTTGAATTCTTCAATGATTTGTGATACAGAAGCTGTGAATGATGTTGGCGAGCAGCTTGGCTAAGATAGAGAGTTTTGTAGAACTTAAAATTCTAGATAATAATAATTCTTTGCCGATTTCATTGAGATGTGGATGGAGTATCCCACCGCAACGCATTAATACTTGATAGGCAAGTCTACTCATGCCCAAGACATAAGCTCTAGTAAAACCGCCATAATCTTTTAATTCTAAAGCTAATTGACGTTCAATCGCAAAAGTCATATGGTCAGGCAATAATATAACTAGAGGTTTCCCTGTCGGTGAATGGATTAATTTTTCTTTAATGGTATTTAAACAAGCTGTGGTTTTGCCACTTCCTGCTCTGCCAATGATGAATTCTAACATAAGATTACCTCACAAATTTATCAAAAATATATTGGCTTAATTATATCATAATCGAGTAAAATCACTGCTTCGTTTAGCAGTAAAAACGACTTCTTATTGACAATTGAAAAATATTTGTATACATTGATGTCTTGTCAGTTGTTAATATTTGATGTATAATATCAAAAAATATTCCATGAAGGAGAAATCTTGATGTTGTCTTTAAAAGAAGAAGTAGAGCAATTAAAAAAAAGTAAAAAAATGCTTGGTTATTTTGGCACATTATTATGTTCCTGATGATGTTCAAGAAGTCGCAGATATATAGGAGATTCGTTTTATTTAAGTAAAAATTGCTAAAAATATTGGTGCTGATTTAATCGTATTTGCAGGAGTATCTTTCATGGGTGAAAGTGCAAAAATTTTAAATCCTAAAAAGAAAGTATTATTGCCAGATAGATATGCAGATTGTGCTATGGCACATATGGCAAGCGTAGATAAAGTAAAAAAATGCGTGAAGAAGTCGAAGACTTAGCAGTAGTTTGTTATATAAATTCTACAGCTGAATTAAAAGCAGTCTCTGATGTTTGTGTAACTTCTTCTAACGCAGTTGAGATTGTGAAAAAATTATCAAATAAAAATATTTTCTTCATTCCAGATGGTAACTTAGGAGCATATGTAGCGAGCAAAGTTCCTGAAAAGAATATTATCTGCAATGATGGTTATTGTCCAATACATAGAAAAATAAGTGCAAATTTAGTGATTGAAACGAAAAGAGCACATCCAAATGCGTTATTTTTAGTTCATCCAGAGTGTAGTGAAGAAGTAACGAATTTAGCTGATTTTGTAGGCAGTACATCAGAAATTATAAAGTTTGCCACTAATTCTGAGGAAAAAGAGTTCATCATTGGTACAGAAAATGGTGTTATGTATGAATTGAAACAAAAAAATCCAGATAAGTTATTTTTGCCAGCAATACCTAGACAATATTGTGATGACATGAAAAAAGTTACTTTAACGAAAGTTAAAAATAGCTTAGTGAATGAAAGATATGTGGTAGAAGTTGATGAAGAGTTAAGTATCAAAGCGATGAAACCACTTGAAAAAATGTTAGAATTAGCAAAATAATGAAGGTGTAAATATGCAAAATTATAAAACAGATATATTGATTGTAGGTACTGGTGCTAGTGGCTTATTTGCAGCACTACATTGTCCTATTGATAAAAATATATTGATGATAACAAAAGATGCTGTAGAAAATAGTGATTCTTTCTTAGCACAAGGTGGTATTTGTGTCTTAAGGGACGAAAATGATTATGATAGTTTTATGGAAGATACATTGAAAGCTGGTCATTATGAAAATAGAAGAGAGTCTGTAGATATAATGATACGTTCTTCTCGTGAAGTCATAAATGAATTGATTGGCTATGGTGTAGATTTTGCTAAACAAGCAAATGGCGAATTGAATTATACAAGAGAAGGTTGTCATTCTAAAGCTAGAATTTTATTTCATGAAGATATCACAGGTAAAGAAATCACTAGAAATTTATTAAAAGCAGTACAGAAATTACCTAATGTACATATTTTAGAATATGTCACTATGTTAGATTTAATTGAACAAGATAATACTTGTTTTGGTATTTTGGCTAAGGATAAAAATGATGAGTATTTGACCATTGAAGCAGATAATACAATTTTAGCTAGTGGTGGTATAGGTGGATTATATGAACATTCCACAAATTATCCTCATTTGACAGGTGATGCCATAGCGATAGCACTTCGCCATAATATAAAACTTGAAAATCCAGATTATGTACAAATTCATCCAACTTCGTTATATACAAATAAACCAGGTAGAAGTTTTTAATTTCTGAATCGGTAAGAGGTGAAGGAGCAAAATTATATGGCAAAGATGGAAGGCGTTTTGCAAATGAAGTTTTGCCTAGAGATTTAATGACAGCAGAAATCAAAAAACAAATGGCAAAAGATAATATGCCTTATGTTTGGTTAGATATGACAGTTCTTGGTAAAGATGTGATTTTAAATCATTTTCCTCATATCTATGAAAAATGTCTTGAAGAAGGTTTTGATGTAACTAAACAATGGATACCGATTGTACCAGCACAGCATTATTATATGGGTGGTATTCATGTAGATAAATACAGCAAAACTACAATGAACAATCTATATGCCGTTGGTGAAACAAGTTGTAATGGAGTTCATGGAGCAAATAGATTAGCTAGTAATTCATTATTAGAAGGATTGGTCTTCGCCAAAAGAGCAGTTAACAAAATCCATGATGGTGAAAATGCACAACATAAAAAATACGATATAGATTTTGCTCAATTAGCAAATAATGTACAACAAAATATAGATAGAGAAAAAATAATCTTAGCTCAAGAATATAAAAAAGCTATTTTCAATGAAATGGATAAAGTGAGAAGTGCAAGATGAATGAAATAACAATGAAAATGAATGCAGATAAATTGATCTTGATGGCATTGCAAGAAGATATTACTAGCGAAGATGTAACAACTAATGCCATTATGCCAGAAAAAGTTTTGGGCGAAGTGGATTTAATCTGCAAAGGTAAAGGTGTAATAGCAGGTTTAAATGTATTTGCTAGAACCTTTGAATTATTAGATAAAGATACCGAAATTATATTTATGGCTAAAGATGGCGATAAAGTGAACAAAGGCGATTTACTTGCCAAAGTAAAAGGCGATATCAGAGTATTATTGTCAGGAGAACGCGTGGCATTAAACTATTTGCAGAGAATGAGTGGAATTGCCACATATACAAATCAAGTAGTAAATTTATTAGTAGGCAGTAAAACAAAATTATTAGATACGAGAAAAACTACACCGAATATGCGTATTTTTGAAAAATATGCTGTTACAGTAGGTGGCGGAAATAATCATCGTTATAATCTATCTGATGGTATCTTATTAAAAGATAATCATATTGGAGCTGCTGGCAGTGTAAAAAAAGCTATAGAATTAGCTAGAGCATATGCTCCATTTGTACGCAAAATAGAAGTTGAAACAGAAAATTTAGATATGGTAAAAGAAGCTATAGAAGCCAGAGCAGATATCATCATGCTTGACAATATGAGCATAGATATGATGGAAGAAGCCATAAAACTCATAGACGGAAAAGCTCAAACTGAATGTTCTGGGAATGTAACTAAAGAAAATATACAAGCATTAGCTAAAATCGGTGTGGACTTCATTTCTAGCGGTGCATTGACTCATTCAGCACCAATTTTAGATTTATCGTTAAAACATTTGCATAGAATTTGATTATAAATTAAGGAGTGGAATTGATGTTATTACAAAGATTGGAAGCTTTGCCAGTAGGTAGTTTCCATTATAAATTATTAGTTATTACAGGTCTTGGTTGGTTATTTGATGCTATGGATACAGGCTTATCGCCTTCGTATTACCTGTACTTGGTAAAGAATGGGGCTTGTCTGCTGGACAGATGGGGCTATCGGCTCTATTGGTCTTGTGGGTATGGCAATAGGGGCAGTAATTGCAGGCTCTATCGCTGATAAATTCGGTCGTAAAGCTGTATTTTCCGCAACAGTAATTTTGTACAGTATAGCCACAGGACTTTGTGCAGTTTCATGGAGTTATGAATCCTTGTTGATTTTCCGCTTCTTCGTTGGTTTTGGTCTAGGCGGTGAACTTCCTGTAGCTGCAACACTTATGTCTGAATATGCACCAACAAATTTACGTGGTAGATTTATCGTCTTATTAGAAAGCTTCTGGGGCGTGGGCTGGATAGCAGCTGCTTGTATCGCTTACTTATTCATTCCTGTTTATGGTTGGCATTATGCTTTTATCATTGGTGCTTTACCTGCTATTTATGTATTTTTCATTCGTTTGCATATGCCTGAATCTGTAAGATATTTATTATCTAAAGGCAAAGTAGAAGAAGCTCAAAAAATTGTAGATGATTTGGAAATGCGTCTTGGTGTTAAATATAAAGGCGATTTAAAAGTAACAACTGATGATACACCTACAGAAAAACCAAAATTAAAAGACTTATGGTCTGGTAAATATTTAGCAAGAACAATCATGCTTTGGATTGTATGGTTTGGTATTGTTTATAGTTATTATGGAATTTTACATGGCTGCCTGCTATCGTTTATCAGCAAGGTTTTGCCTTTGTAAAAACTTTTGAATATGTGCTTTTAATTACCTTTGCTCAGCTTCCTGGATATTTCTGTGCGGCATGGCTGGTGGATAAATTAGGCAGAAAATATACATTATCTTTATTTTTATGTATGAGTGGTGTAGCAAGTTATTTCTTCGGACAAGCTCAAAGTGCAGAATTGATTATCTTTTGGGGCTGTGTGATGTCCTTCTTTAATCTTGGTGCATGGGGTGTTGTCTATACTTATACACCAGAACTTTATCCAACAGCTATCCGTGCTATGGGTAGTGGTTGGGCAGCAGGTGTCGGTCGTATCGGTGGTATGGCTGCTCCACTTGTTGTAGGTATGATGATAGAAGCTGGAAGAGATATGCATACTGTTTTCTATATGTTTGCTAGTGTATTTATCATTATTGCTGTAGCAGTATTTGCTTTAGGTGTAGAAACTAAACAGAAAAACTTGGAAAATATTTAAATATAGTCTAAATAAAAATAGCAAGTACAAATGTATCTACTATTTTTTATTGGCAAATTAAAGATAATTACTAGATAAATTAGGTGTTGAAGCAGAAAGTGATAAAATTGCTTATGGTATCAGCTATGAATATCAAGATAGTGATTCCACAACAGCTAATAAATGGCTTGCTAATGTAACATTTAAATTCTAAAAAATAATTTTTATTTAAAACTGCACTTTAAAGGTAAAAAGCCTTTAAAGTGCAGTTTTTTATCTTAATACAATCTTAATATAGTAGCTATATTTCATAACACTATTTTTATTTTTCCTGTAGTAAGATATAAAAATGCAAGGAGGAATAAAAATGGAAATTTGGATTTGGATAAGTGGCATAGTAGCTACATTGTTGCTTATCTATTATTTTTACATACTTATGAAGGGGGATGAACAATAATGAGTGCAGATATTATTATGCAATATATTGTATTTTTAGTTGTACTGGTTGTTCTTTCTATTCCATTAGGTACTTATATGGCAAAAGTTATGAATGGTGAACATGTATTTTTGTCAAAAATATTATCACCAATTGAAAATCTTATTTATAAAATTATAGGTGTAAAAAAAGATGAAGAAATGACTTGGAAAACATATTTATCATCTGTAATATGGTTTTTCTTTATTGGCTTAGGATTTTTATATATTTTTCAATGTTTCCAGGATAAATTGCCCTTCAATCCGCAAAATATTGACCCTATGAGTTGGCACTTATCTTTTAATACAGCAGCAAGTTTCGCTACAAATACAAACTGGCAATCATATAGTGGTGAAGCACAATTGAGTTATTTTTCTCAATTTATGGGACTTACTACGCAAAACTTTGTTTCAGCCGCGACTGGTATAGCTGTTTTATTTGCTTTAATTCGTGCATTTGTTAGAGCAAAATCACATACTATTGGTAACTTTTGGGTGGATTTAACGCGTTCTACAATTTATATTTTATTACCATTAAGTGTGGTAGTTACTATGGCCTTAGCTTCTCAAGGTGTAGTACAGAATTTATCTCCAGGACAAGCTGTACAATTAGTTGAACCTATTGCTGTAGATAGTGAAGGTAATATCATTGAAAATGCTACTATTGATAAAGATAATAACATAGTATTTGTTGATGGCGAAAAAGTAGAAGGTGCGACAATTGTTACAAAACAATTCGTGCCAATGGGACCTGGTGCAAGCCAGATTGCTATTAAACAATTAGGTACAAATGGTGGTGGATTCTTCGGTGTAAATTCCGCGCATCCATTAGAAAACCCTAACTCACTTACAAATATGATAGAATGCACTGCTTTATTATTAATTCCAGCAGGATTATGTTTTACATTTGGTCGTAATATAAGAGATAAAAAACAAGGCATTGCTATTTTTACAGCTATGTATATTATGTTGATAGCATTTTTATCAGTAATAGCGATAAATGAACAGAACGGTACACCACAGCTTGCTCAAAATGGTGCTGTAGATATTGTTAGTACGGATTATCAAGCTGGAGGAAATATGGAAGGTAAAGAAGCTCGTTTTGGTATAGTTCAATCTTCTACTTGGGCAGCTTATACAACAGCTGCATCAAATGGTTCAGTAAACTCTATGCATGATAGTTATACACCTCTTGGCGGTTTAGTTACAATGCTTCAAATGCAATTAGGAGAAGTTATTTTTGGCGGTGTTGGTTGTGGTTTATATGGTATGTTAGCGTTTGCCATATTAACAGTATTCATTGCTGGGTTAATGGTTGGTCGTACACCAGAATATCTCTGTAAAAAAATAGAACCATTTGAAATGAAATGGGCTGTACTTGTATGTTTGGCAACACCAATTGGTATTTTAGTAGCAAGTGGCATTGCAGCTATAGTGCCTAGTGTAGCAGACAGTTTAAATAATGTAGGAGCCCATGGTTTTTCTGAGGTATTATATGCTTATTCTTCTGCTGGTGGTAACAATGGTTCTGCTTTCGCTGGCTTTAATGCGAATACACCATTTTTAAATACTAGTATTGGTTTAACTATGATTTTTGCACGTTTATTACCTATTGTTGGTATTTTAGCTATAGCAGGTAGTTTAGTACAGAAGAAAAAAGTGGCAGTTACCGCAGGTACTTTATCTACAAGTAATGCAATGTTTGTGTTCTTGTTGATATTTATTGTAATTTTAGTAGGTGCGCTAAACTTTTTCCCAGCGTTATCTTTGGGACCTATTGCTGAATATTTCAGCATGATTTCATAAGGGGAGTGCTAAAAATAATGATAAAAACTAAATCAGCTCTCAGTGATAATCAAATGGTTGTAAGAGCTATTAAAGATTCATTTATAAAATTAAGTCCAAAAGTGCAAGCTGAAAACCCTGTAATGTTATTAGTATATATTTCAGCAATTTTGACTTCTTTACTTTGGGTAGCATCACTTAGTGGTGTACAAGATGTTTCATCTGGTTATACTTTAGCAATTGCTATAATTTTATGGTTAACTTGTATTTTTGCTAATTTTGCTGAAGCCATTGCTGAAGGCAGGGGCAAGGCACAAGCTGATGCACTTCGTGCAGCTAAAAAAGATGTAGAAGCGTATAAACTTCATGATGCAAATAATAAAGAAAATTATGAGGTAGTAGTATCTTCTTCATTAAAAAAAGGAGACATTGTTATTGTTAAAGCAGGTCAACAAATTCCTGCTGATGGTGAAGTAATTGAAGGGGCAGCATCTGTTGATGAATCAGCAATAACAGGTGAATCTGCTCCAGTTATTAGAGAAAGTGGTGGCGACCGTAGTGCTGTAACAGGTGGTACGACTGTTACTTCTGATTGGCTTGTAGTTCGTGTTACTTGTGATAGTGGCGAATCTTTCTTGGACAAAATGATTTCTATGGTTGAAGGCGCTGCGAGAAAGAAAACTCCAAATGAAATGGCTTTGCAGATTTTCTTAATAGCTCTTTCTATTATTTTCATTTTAGTAACAATGTCTTTATATACTTACTCTGATTTTTCTGCTAAACAAGCAGGTATGGAAAATCCTTCTTCAATAACAACTTTAGTCGCTTTACTTGTGTGTTTAGCTCCTACGACAATTGGTGCTTTGCTTTCAGCTATTGGTATAGCTGGTATGAGTAGATTAAATCAAGCTAATGTATTAGCAATGAGCGGTCGTGCTATTGAAGCTGCTGGTGATGTTGATATTTTAATGCTTGATAAAACAGGCACAATAACACTTGGAAATCGTCAAGCTTCTGAATTTATTCCTGTAGATGGAATTGATGAAAAAACTTTGGCAAATGCAGCTCAATTATCTTCTTTAGCAGATGAAACACCTGAAGGTCGTAGTATTGTAATTTTAGCTAAAGAAAAATTTGGCATTCGTGGTAGAAATATTGAGGAAAATCATATGGAATTTATACCGTTCACTGCTAAAACTAGAATGAGTGGTGTAAATTATGATGGACATGAAATTAGAAAAGGTGCTGCTGATGCAGTAAAATCTTATGTAATAGAAAATGGTGGTACTTATTCTGCTCAATGTGAAGAAGCTGTGAAACGTGTAGCTCAAATAGGTGGTACACCATTGGTTGTAGCTCAAGATTATAAAATATTAGGTGTTATTAATTTAAAAGATATTGTAAAAGATGGTGTAGCAGAAAAATTTGCTGACCTTCGTAAAATGGGTATTAAAACTATTATGATTACAGGTGATAACCCATTAACAGCAGCAGCTATAGCCGCTGAAGCAGGTGTAGATGACTTCCTAGCAGAAGCTACGCCAGAAGGTAAATTAGCCATGATACGTGATTTTCAAGCTAAAGGTCATTTAGTAGCAATGACTGGTGATGGTACAAATGATGCTCCAGCACTTGCTCAAGCAGATGTAGCAGTAGCAATGAATACAGGTACTCAGGCTGCTAAAGAAGCTGGTAACATGGTAGATTTAGACTCTTCACCTACAAAATTAATTGAAGTAGTTCGTATTGGTAAACAATTATTAATGACTCGTGGTAGTTTAACTACATTTAGTATTGCTAACGATTTAGCAAAATATTTTGCGATAATACCATCATTATTTTTATCTTTATACCCTGGATTATCGGCATTAAATATCATGAATTTGCACAGTCCTCAATCTGCAGTTTTATCAGCAATAATTTATAATGCACTTATTATTGTGGCATTAATTCCTTTGGCTTTAAAAGGTGTAAAATATCGTGAAGTACCCGCAGGGGAATTGTTAAAAAGAAATCTTTTGATTTATGGTTTAGGCGGTATTATAGTGCCATTTATATGTATAAAAATTATTGATGTTATATTAGTTGGTCTAGGTCTAGTTTAAGAAAGGTGAGTTTGTAATGGATAATTTCAAAAAAGCATTGCTATCAGTAATTATTTTCACTGTTTTTTGTGGATTTATTTATACAATGGTAATGACAGGTATTTGTCAGGTATTATTTCCAAACTCTGCAAACGGCAAAATTATCGAAGTAAATGGTGTAAAATATGGTAGTGAATTATTAGGTCAACAATATACAAGTGATAGATATATGTGGGGTCGTATAACAAAAATTGATGTTAGTACTTATAAAGATACTGAGGGAAATCAGTTAGCATATGCAGCTCCATCAAATTTAAGTCCTGCAAGTGAAGATTATGAAAAATTAATAGCACAGCGTGTAGAAAAAATCAGAAAAGCTAATCCAGAAAAAGGTAATGAGCCTATTCCTGTAGATTTGGTTACTAATTCTGGTAGTGGTTTAGATCCAGATATATCTGTAGCTGCAGCAAAATACCAAGTAGAAAGATTAGCTCGTGAAAATAATATGACTAAAGAAGAAGTAAATGCTATTATCGATAAATGTACTAATCATAAAGTATTAGGCTTATTTGGTGAAGAAACAGTAAATGTTTTAAAAGTTAATTTAATGTTAGATAAGATAATTTAATATTTTAAATGGATAACCTCCACGTCAAATATATATCAAATATATTTTGATGTGGAGGTATATTGGTTTATAACATATATGCAATTGGGAGGGGCTTATATGCCAATTATACGAAAATCGCCAGAGAAAATTTTGGAACAAATTCATATAGAAGAGCATGAATCAAAACGAGGAAAATTAAAAATATTTTTTGGCTATGCAGCAGGTGTTGGTAAAACTTATGCTATGTTAGAAGCTGCACATGAAGCCAAAAAGCAAGGAATTGATGTAGTAGCAGGCTATATAGAACCTCATGCAAGACCAGCAACTGCAGCTTTAGTTAATGGTTTAGAAGTAATTTCACCATTAGTGATTAATCATAAAGATATAACTTTAAATGAATTTAATTTAGATGCAGCTATAAAAAGAAATCCACAACTAATTTTAGTTGATGAATTAGCACATACAAATGCAGATGGTTGTCGTCATATCAAACGTTATCAGGATATTGAAGAATTATTGAAAGCAGGTATTGATGTATATACAACAATTAATGTACAACATATAGAAAGCTTAAATGATATTGTGGCTTCAATTACCAAAATAATTGTGAGAGAACGTATACCAGATAGAATTTTTGATGAAGCTGAGCAAGTGGAATTAGTAGATATAGAACCATCGGATTTAGTAACACGTTTATCAGAAGGAAAAATTTACCAAAAAGAACAAGCTGATAGGGCATTGGGCAATTTTTTTACTGTTGAAAATTTAACAGCGCTTAGAGAAATTGCACTTCGTCGCATGGCTGATAGAGTAAATAAAATATCTTTAAAGGTTAAGAATGAAAATAATAAAGATTATTATACGAATGAACATATTTTAGTATGTTTATCATCATCGCCATCAAATTCTAAGATTATTCGTACAGCGGCAAGAATGGCAAATGCTTTTAAAGCTCAATTTACAGCTTTATTTGTGCAGACATCAAGTTTTGAAAAAACTTCATTAGAAAATAAAAAAAGATTGAAGGAAAATATTCATTTAGCAGAGCAATTAGGAGCAAAAATTGAAATGGTAGTAGGAGAAGACATACCGTTTCAAATAGCAGAATTTGCAAGACTTGCTGGTGTATCAAAATTAGTCATAGGAAGAAGTATTGCTAGAAATGGATTTATGCGTTTAATGCGTAAATCTTTTACCGATAAATTAATTGAACAATTACCGAATTTAGATATACATGTAATTCCAGATAATAAAGCTTTATTTTATAAAAAATTTTGGAAGAAATCAGTAAATGAAAGAGAGATATGTAATACTTCAGATATTATAACTATATTAGTTATTTTAATAATAACTAGTATGATTGGTATGTTATTTTATTCAATGAATTTAGGCGAAGCTAATATCATGACAGTATATATCTTAGGTGTATTAATTGCTGCCTTAAAAACATCGAAGAGATTATATAGTGTAGTATTATCTGTTTTGAATGTATTAGCATTTGATTTTTTATTTATTGAACCTAGATATACTTTTACGGCATATGACCCAGTATATATTATTACGTTCTCTGTAATGTTTGTATCAGCTTTTGTTACAGGAGGTCTTACTAATAAAATAAAAAAACAAGCTATACAGTCTGCTAAATTAGCTTATCGAACTAAAATATTATTAGAGACAAATCAATTATTGCAACAAGCAGGCAGTGATGCAGCTATAGCAACAGTTACATCTCATCAACTTTTAAAATTGTTAAACAAAACAATAGTTTATTATAGTGCGGATAAAAAAGGTTTATTGCCACCTGTTGTTTATAATGTAAAAAATGATGTTCATACAGAACAATTGATAAATAGTAATGAAAGAGCTGTAGCACAATGGGTTTATAAAAATAATAAACGAGCAGGTGTAAAAACAGGTACATTAAATAATGCTAAATGTCAGTATTTGGCAATTCGTTCTAAAGATAATGTATATGGTGTTGTAGGTATAGCTATTGATAATGAGGATTTAGATGTATTTGAAAATAATTTGGTCTTATCTATTTTAGGTGAATGTGCATTAGCTTTAGAAAAAGAAATATATAGTAAAAAGCGTCAAGAAATTTATTTACAAGCAAAAAATGAACAGCTTAGGTCAAATTTGTTGCGTTCAATTTCGCATGATTTAAGAACACCACTTACAAGTATTTCTGGTAATGCTGACTTTTTATTAAGTAATAGCGCTAAAATAGATGATGTTAAACGACAGGAATTATATAATAATATTTATGATGATTCAATGTGGTTGATTAATTTAGTAGAGAATATTTTATTTATTACGCGTATAGAAAATAAGACGATGAAGATTAACTTACAAACTGAGTTATTAGACGATATTATAAATGAAGCTTTAAAGCATTTATATCGTCGAGGAAAAAATCATCATATAGTTTTTGAAGAAACAAAAGATATAATGATGGTAAAAGTTGACGCACGTTTATTAGTACAAGTATTTATAAATATAATAGATAATGCCATAAAATATACCCCAAAAGACTCAACTATTACTATTAGTGCAAAAATAAAAAGTGATAAAATTGAAGTTTCTATTGCAGATAATGGTCAAGGCATTAGTGATGAAGCAAAAGATAAGCTTTTTGAAATGTTTTATACAGCAAATTCTACTGTAGCTGATAGTAGAAGAGGAATTGGTATAGGTCTTAGTTTGTGTAAATCTATTATTATGGCACATGGTGGAGAGATAAAAGTAAGAGATAATAAACCACAAGGAACAGTTTTTATATTTACGTTACCAAAAGAGGAGATTAATTTTAATGAATAAGCCAATGATATTAATTGTTGAAGATGATGCAGCAGTTAGAAATTTAATATCTACTACATTAAAAATGCAAAATTATAAATTTCACGTAGCAACTACAGGCTCACAGGCTTTATTAGAAGCAGTATCAAATCAACCAGATATTATGCTATTGGATTTGGGACTTCCTGATATGGATGGGGTAGAAATTATAACAAAAGTTCGTTCGTGGTCAAATATGCCAATTATTGTAATTAGTGCTAGATGTGAAGATAGAGATAAAATTGAAGCTTTAGATGCTGGGGCAGATGATTATATAACAAAGCCTTTTTCTGTAGAAGAATTTTTAGCTAGACTTAGAGTTACTATTCGCAGGATAAATTATGTACAAACTCCGCATAAGGAAAATAGTATATTTGTTAATGGAGAGTTAAAGATAGATTATGTATCTGGTTGTGCATATTGTAGAGGTAAAGAATTACATTTAACACCGATTGAATATAAATTATTATGTTTATTGGCTAAAAATATAGGCAAAGTATTAACGCATACTTATATAACACGAGAAGTATGGGGTAATGCTTGGGATAATAATGTGGCTTCTTTACGTGTATTTATGGCTACATTGCGTAAGAAAATAGAAATAGATACAGCTAATCCAGAATATATTCAAACACATATAGGGATTGGCTATCGTATGTTAAAGCTTGATTGATAATAGAATTATTGATAGTAGTTTAAAATTGGTTTTTATTTTTATCGGCAAAATAAAATTGAAAAATAATTGATATTTTGGGTTAATAACTTGCTGATAAAGGCAAAAAGTTTAGAATGAAATTGTTTTTAGTATAAAATATGTAAAGTAAAGGATATGGCATAAAGTCATATCCTTTTTTTATTAATTTTTTAGTTAAATAGATAGTGTATAATAAAATAATATATTGATATATTTAAGAAGGGTTTATTTTATGTTAAATAAGACTATAAATTATTATGATACTAATGCTAAAGAATTTGTTGAGGGAACTTTAAATGTGGATTTTAAGACTACTCAAGATAAGTTTATAAATAAATTGCCAGCTAAAGGTTATATTTTAGATTTTGGCTGTGGTTCTGGTAGAGATACGAAGTATTTTTTAGCTAAAGATTTTAATGTAGATGCGATAGATGGTTCGATAGAACTTTGTAAAATCGCTAGTGAATATACAAATATAAAAGTTAATCATATGTATTTTAATGAATTATCTATAGTAAATAAATATGATGGTATATGGGCTTGTTCTTCTATATTGCATTTATCTTTAGATGATTTAGTTGATGTTTTTAAGCGAATGAGCAAGGCTCTAAAAGATGAAGGCATAATCTATACATCATTTAAATATGGAGATTTTTCTGGCGAGCGAAATGGCAGATATTTCACAGATATGACAGAAGATAGCTTTGCTAAATTGATTGCTAATGTAGAGAATCTGAAAGTAGAAGAACAATGGATAACAGCAGACGTAAGACCACAGCGAGGAAATGAAAAATGGCTCAATCTAATCTTAAGGAAGAAATAAGAGATTTTACAAATGTTTTAACTGCTGGACAGACAAAATCTAAGCAATTATATTTTCAATTAAAAAACAGTATAGATAAGGCTAAAAGAATAGATATCATTGTTTCATTTTTAATGGAGTCAGGAGTGCGTTTACTTCTAAAAGATTTGAAACAAGCAGTAGCTAAGAAAATACCGATAAGGATTTTGACAGGAAATTATTTAAATATAACACAGCCATCAGCGTTGTATTTGATAAAACAAGAATTAAATAATCAAGTAGATTTAAGATTTTATGATGATAATACACATTCATTTCACCCAAAAGCCTATTTCGTTCATTATGATGACTATAGTGAAATATATATAGGTTCATCAAATATCTCAAGAAGTGCTTTAACTACAGGTATTGAATGGAATTATAGATTTAATAATTTACTGGATAAAGATAGTTTTCAGCAGTTTTTCATAACTTTTGAGGATTTATTTTATAATCATGCTATTGCTATCACTGATGAAGAATTATATAGATATGCTAAATACTGGCGAAAACCAGCAATAATCAAGGATTTAGAACAATATAAAACAGAAAATAAAAATATCACGCCATTAATTCAGCCAAGAGGGGTACAGATAGAAGCTTTATACGCTTTGAATAACAGCAGAAATGAAGGAGCGACAAAAGCTTTAATTCATGCAGCCACAGGCATTGGCAAAACGTATTTATCAGCATTTGACTCAGCTAATTATAAAAGAATATTATTTGTAGCACATAGAGAAGAAATTTTATATCAAGCAGTAGAAGCTTTTAAAAATGTTCGCGAATCTGAAGATTATGGTCTTTTTTATGGAAGACAAAAAGATAAAGATAAATCCAAGATTTTTGCTTCTGTCATGACATTAGCTAAAGATGAATACTTAAATGAAGCATATTTTTCTAGAGATTATTTTGAATATATCATCATAGATGAATTCCATCATGCAGTTACTGCTCAATATAAAAAAATAGTGGATTATTTCAAGCCAAAATTTCTTTTAGGCTTAACTGCCACCCCAGAGCGATTAGATGGGAAAAATATATATGAATTATGTGATTATAATGTGCCTTATGAAATAACTTTAAAAGAAGCGATAAATAAAGGAATATTAGTGCCTTTTCATTATTATGGTATATATGACGAAACAGATTATTCACATTTGCATTTAGTGAAAGGTCGATATAATGAAGAAGAACTCACAAATATTTATCAAGCTAATACAAAAAGATTTGAATTAATTTATAAATATTATCAAAAATATGTTTCAAAGCAAGCTTTAGCTTTTTGCTGTTCTAAACAACATGCAGAAATGATGGCAAAAGATTTCAATAAACGAGGTATTGCTTCGGTGGCGGTCTACAGTGAAGGCAGTGGCGAGTATGCTATGGAGCGAAAAGAAGCTATAAATAAATTGAAACAAGGGCAGATAAAAGTCATTTTTTCTGTAGATATGTTTAATGAAGGTGTGGATATTCCTTCTGTAGATATGGTGATGTTTTTACGACCTACTCAATCGCCGATTATTTTCTTGCAACAATTAGGTAGAGGCTTCGCACTTATAAAGGTAAAAAATACTTAAATGTATTGGATTTTATCGGCAATTATGTAAAAGCAGGTAAATTTATTTCGCTATTGACTGAAAGTACAACAGAAGGCAAAAGAACTTATGTATATCAAGAAAAAGATTTACCTGATGATTGTATCCTTGATTTCGATATGCAATTAATAGATTTATTTAAACAAATGGATATGAAAACTTAACCATGAAAGAAAAAATAAATAATGAATATTTTCGTATCAAGGAATTGTTAGAGCAAAGACCAACAAGAGTGGAGTTATTCACTTATATGGAAGATAGTATTTATCAATACTGTATGAGCCATACAAAAGAAAATCCATTCAGACATTATTTAGATTTCTTAAATGATTTAAATGAGTTATTTGATGATGAAAAGTAGTATATAAAACTATTGGCAGAGATTTTATCAATTTAATAGAAACGACAGATATGCAAAAAGTATATAAAATGCCGATATTGTATGCTTTTTATAATCAAGGAAATATAAAATTAGCGATAACAGATGAAGATGTTTTATCTACATGGAAAGAGTTTTTCAGTAAAAATAAAAACTGGAAAGATTTTGCAAGTGATATGATTTATGATAAATATTTAAAAATAACAGATAAACAACATCTAGCAAAAGCAAAAACCATGCCGATAAAATATCTAAAAGTTTCAGGGAAAGGCTTCTTTGTAGAAAAAGAAGGTTTTGCATTAGCTTTAAATGAAAATCTAAAAGAGGTTATAAAAAATAAAGTTTTTGTAGATAATATGAGAGATGTTTTAGAGTATAGAACGATAGAGTATTATAGAAGAAGATATAATATAGAAAAATAATAAAAATTTTATATTAGTTTTGAGGGTAATTATTATGAATAATATAGATGTAGAAGAATATTTGAAAAAAGAAACAGATAGTATTCCTAATTCAGAAAAGAAGTATTATAAGCCAGATGAATATTATCAAATAAAATCTTATGGTAATACTATGTTTGAGGAATGTGTTATTCCATTTGAAGAACGAAAAAAGATGTCTATTTCTTCTAAAAATGGATTATATGTACCAGAAATATTATTGTTACATTTTTGTTCTAAATATCCTAATCCTAAAAATGGATATCCTGGTTATTGGTGGTATAAATATGGTATTCGCAATGTTGGTAAAGTATTAGAATCCTTAAAACAAAGAGGTTTTATTGTTATAGATAAGGATATAGAGAAGTATGTTCTTACAGATAAAGGAAAGTTGGAATTACAAGATAATGCTTATGTACCTATATGCATTCACATGATAAATATACTTCTTTTACTATTTGGGATATGAATAAATTATCAATGATGATAATAGATATAACTACAAGGAAATAATTGATAAAAACTACAAGAAATAAGCAATACTATAAAAGAAAATAATAATAAGTAACATGCAATTATTAAAAGTAAGAGATCCAGAGTGGTTTGATAAATTGAACAAACAAG
>ENA-OQHP01000227-OQHP01000227.1-human-gut-metagenome-genome-assembly--contig:-NODE-227-length-19022-cov-4.608521_pt1 | contig 19022 bp, 29 predicted proteins | sample MGYA00242563_ERZ504717 | MGnify/ENA primary metagenome ERZ504717 (study PRJEB26092, sample SAMD00036212) | human gut metagenome | host: Homo sapiens | study: EMG produced TPA metagenomics assembly of... | reverse complement strand
TAAATAAGAAAAATTGGTATAAATAAAGAAATAACTTTTATTCATAATCATTCAACAACAATAAAAAAAGTTCTTTCTCAAATACGAGTATCTAAATTAATTTTAAAATCTAAAGAGTATTTATTAAATGAATATATTACAGATAATATTGTTGCAAAATTTTTATTTAAAATAAGCTCTTTTATGTGTATATTAGAAGTATTATTTTTAGTATATCCATATGAAAAAATAAAAAATATTAGGAGAAGATAATGAATAATAATAAAAATATAGTTTTGTTAGGATTAGATTTTAATTCTAAAAATTTAGGTTGCTCAGCTTTAGCATATTCTTTTTTAAATATATTAGATAAAATATCAAAGGAAAATAATATAAATTTAGATATCATATCTGTTAATTATAATAAGTTTGAATTAAAAGATGAAAATTATAAAGTAAAAGATTTGAAAATAAAATATAAAAATCTTATTTTTTATATAAAATATATTAAAGCAATAATTAATAGTGATTTAGTTTTTGATTTTACAGGTGGTGATAGTTTTACTGATATATATGGAAAAAGTAGATTTTTAAAAGAATCTTTTTTAAAATTAATTGTTGTTTGGTGTAATAAAAAATTAATATTAGGACCTCAAACAATAGGTCCTTTTAAATCAACATGGATAAAAAATATAGCTTATTTAATAATGAAAAAAAGTAAGCAAGTTTACACACGTGATAAAATTTCTTTTGATTATGTAAAAAAAATGAAAATTAATGCAATAAATATTACAGATGTGGCATTAATGCTTCCTAATGAAAAAGTAAATATTGAAAAGGATAATAATGTTTTAAATATAGGTATAAATGTTTCTGGGTTATTGTGGAATGGAGGATATACAAGAAATAATCAGTTTGGATTAAAATTTAATTATCAAGCTTATATAGAAGAAATAATAAAAATTTTTGTTAATATGGGAGCTAAAATATATCTTATAGGACATGTGCTACCAAAAGAAGATAATTCCCCCGAAAACGATTATGTTATTTGTCAAAAAATACATGAACAATATCCAGAAACAGTTTTAGCACCTAGATTTAAAACTCCTATGGAAGCAAAAGGTTATATAGCTAATATGGATTTTTTATAGGTTCACGAATGCATGCAACTGTAGCAGCTTTTTCTATGAAGTTCCTACAGTATCAATTGCTTATAGTAGAAAATTTAAAGGATTATATGGAAGTTTAGGTTATAATTATATAATTGATGCTAAAGAAGTAACCTTAGAAGAGGCGATTAATAAAACTATTTTTTATGTGGAAATAGATTATTATTAAAAAAGATATAGAAAAGAGTTTATTAATTGTGCATAAAAAAATAATGAATTTATATCTAGTCTGGATAAGATATTAAAAAAAATAAATAAGGTTTGTTTTGTTTAAAAATAAATTTTTGTAGCATTTTTTATAAATTTAAATAATGTATTACTTTTAAGGGTTATTATAAATATATATGAATGTCTTATTCTAATATTAGAAAGGAATTAAAAAATGGATTATAAATTCAAAAATATTGATATTGTAATACAGCTTTTAAAAAAAATGGATTAAATCAAATTGTTATTAGTCCTGGTGGAACAAATATAGCTTTTATAAATATGGTGCAAGACGATCCTTTTTTTACTTGTTATTCTATTGTTGATGAGCGTAGCGCTATGTATTTTGCTATAGGGCTATATTTGCAAACGGGTACTCCTGTAGTTACTTCATGCACAAGTGCACAGGCGACAAGAAACTATATACCAGGATTGACAGAAGCGTTTTATAAAAGAGTGCCTATTTTAGCAATAACGATGTCAAAGCATCCACGCTTCACATATCAAGAATATATGCAAGCACCAGATCAGATTTCTTTACCAAAAGATTGTGTAAAAAATTCTTATTTAATGCCTTTTATAAGTGATGAGAACGATGTATATCATTCTATAAGAATTGCTAATCAAGCAATATTAGAATTGACACATCATGGCTTTGGACCAGTTCAATTGTGTATCCCTTGGCTTGATTTTCCTTTATCTGCTTCTAAACCTATGATTAGAAATATAAAAAGATATGGTATAGAAGATAAATGGGAAGTAGACTTATTAAATAAGAAAATAATGATTATTGTTGGTGAACATAGACCTTTTAGTGAAATTGAAAAAAATGCGATTGAGATTTTTTCAGAAAAATTTGATGTCATGTTGTATACTAACCATTTATCAAATTATCATGGAAAATATTCAGTAAATGCCAATTTATCTATGTTAACATTAGATGTTGCAGATTTTAATAAATATTATAAACCGGACATAATTATATCTATTGGAGGGCAAACAGGGGATTATCCTCTATATAATATGATTTCTAGAGTTGAATTAAATAATATAGAACATTGGCGTATTAGTGATGATGGAGATGTTGTTGACACGTATGACAAGTTAACAAGAATATATGAATGTTCTATTTTTAGGTTTTTTTCAAATATGAACAATATAAAATTTGAAAAAAAGAGTACAAGTCATAGATATTTTCAGATATGGGAAAGTCTTGTTAAGAGTTTAACTTATAGAAAAAAATATCCTTTTTCACATATATCTATTGCACAATATTTGTCAAATCTTATTCCAGAGGAAAGCGTAGTACAATTTGCAATACTTAATAGCTTACGAATATGGAATTTTTATTGTTTAAAAGATTCTATTCAATGTTACTCTAATGTTGGTGCATTTGGAATTGATGGAGGATTATCTACTTTAATTGGTCAGAGTATGGTTACTCATAATTTATGTTTTATGATTACAGGTGATTTAGCCTTTTATTATGATATGAATTCATTAGGGATAAGACATATTAAAAAATAATCTTAGAGTACTTATTATTAATAATAATGGTGGAATTGAATTTAAGTTGGGAAATGTAGATAATAATAAGATTGATAGATATATTGCTGCAGCGGGTCATTTTAAGAATGCTGAGGGATGGGCTAAAACATGTGGTTTTTTATATTTAAATGCTGATAATGAAGAAAAATTTCAATTAGAGGCTAAAAAATTTGTTTCTATATCAGATAGACCAATTATTTTTGAAGTATTTGTTTCTGATATAGATGAGGCTCAAGCGTATAATCAAATTATAAGAGATAATAAAAAAAGTAACTTTACTAATATAATAAAAAATAATATAAAAGATGTCTTAAGTAATAGTACGATAAATAAAATTAAAAATATAATTAAATAGTTATTGATTTTGGAGGAATTTGAAAAACATGAGTAGGGAACGTGATATATTAAAAAATACTGCTATATATGCTATAGGAAATTTTGGTTCTAAAATATTAGTTTATGTAATAGTATTAATTTATACTCATTATATTACTCCAAATGAATTAGGTTATTATGATATTATATTAGTTACAATTAGCTTAGTTTTGCCGATTGCGATGTGTTCATTAGATGAGGGAATTTATAGATGGTTAATTGGTGTTAAAGATGAAATATTATTGAAATTATATCAACTTGTACAAAAACGATAATTGTAATTACATCAATAATTGGTTGTATATTATTATTATTAAATCATTTTTTTATATTCAATATGTCATTCTAATTATTTTATTGTTATCAAGTATGGCTATATATCAATTGTTTTTAAATGTTGTAAGAGGACTATCGAATAGTAAAATTTATGCAGTGAGCGGAATAGTAAATAGTTCTATAGATCTAAGCTTAGAATTTATTGGTTTAGTTTTTTTAAAAATGGGAGTAGAAGTGCTTCTTATTTCAAAAATAATAGCTAATTTGATAACTTTAGGATATTTATGTTTTAAGCAAAAAGAATTACGTAGTTGTTTAAAAGGAAAATTTAATATAAGTATTTTAAAATCGTTACTTTCTTATTCTTTACCTTTAATACCTAATTCTTTAAGTTGGTGGATAGTTAATTCATCAGATAGATATATTATTTTATTTTTTAGGTAGTGTATATAATGGAATTTATTCTATAGCTAATAAATTTCCTACGGTAATTACAACTATAACTGGAATAGCATATTTTTCATTGCAAGAATCAATAATAAAAGAATATAATTCTTCAGATAGAGATCAGTTTTATAGTAAGATTTTTGAAAAATATTATACAATTTTATTTTTGATAATAATTTGTGTAATACCAGCTACCAGACTTATTGTTCAATGGCTTGTTGGCATAGATTATTGTGAAGCATGGAAATTTACGGGTTTTTTATATATTGGTGCTGTATTTAGTGCTTTGAGTGCATTTTTGGGAATTGGATATCAGATCTCAAGAGAAACAAAAAGAAGTGTGGTTTCAACAGTGAGTGCAGCTATTTTAAATATAGGGATTAATCTTTTATTGATTAATTTAATAGGTTTATATGCTGTAAGTTTTTCTACAATGATTGCATATATTTTTTTATTTGGATTAAGAATAAAACATTCAAAAAAGTATTTTCGATTGCAAGTTCAATGGAAAATTTTGTTTTATTAGTTTTTAGTGCATATATATCAATTATAATTTCATATTTGCCAAATATATTAATTGTTATATTTGCTGAAGTAATAATTATATTATTAGTTTTAAGTATAAATAGAAAACTTATATTTGATTTTGTAGGTATTATAAAAAAAGAAGTTCATAAATTTTATTTTATATAAGTTTATAATAATTATTATAATAAGTATAAATTATTTTATTATGTAAAATTAAATATATGAAAGTATTAAATATATAAATAATAAAGATTTAAAATAAAAGGAGGTAAAGATGTGTCTTTAAAAAGTAGTATTAAGAATTTTATTAGATTTTTTAAACAAGAAGTAAAAGTACCTATACCACAACCAGTTAATTGCCAAAAAGTTTAGAGACTAAAACAGCTTTAATTACTGGTGGAAGTGGTGGTTTAGGATTGGCATTTGCAAAAGCATTTATAGAAGCAGGTTGTTTTGTTATAATAGCAGGAACAAATCAAAAATTAAAAATGTCAATCTACATTAGGAGAGAATGTATCAATAATTATAATTGATATAAATGATGTAAATTCACTTGAGAAAAAGTTCAGGAAGCTATAAATTTATCTCCTAATGGAAAAATAGATATACTTGTTAATTCTGCTGGTCTAAATAAAGCACAATCTTTTTTGATGTGCAAGAAGAGGACTATGATAGGATTATGAATGTTAATGCAAAAGGCACTTTTTTATGTGTCAAGCAATAGCGAAATATATGATTAATAATAAGATAAAAGGACATATATTAAATGTTAGTTCTTCATCTGCTTTAAGACCTGCATGGACACCATATGAAATTTCAAAATGGTCTATAAATGGTTTTACAAAAGGCTTAGCAGACATTCTTTTGCCATATAATATTATTGTAAATGCTATTGCTCCAGGTGCTACAGCAACTCCTATGCTTAATAAGAAAGAGGGAGATAGTATTGAAAATATGAATAATCTTATTGGTCGTTTTGAGATGCCAAGTGAAATTGCGAATTTAGCTGTTTTTATGGTTAGTGATATGGGAAATTTAATTGTTGGAGATACAGTATATATCTCTGGGGGTAGTGGTATAATATCAATGCATCGTTAGTAATTTTATAAGATATAAAATTAATATAGAGGTATATTTATGATAAAAAAAGGAATTATATTAGCAGGTGGTTCTGGAACAAGACTTTATCCTTTAACAAAAGTAATAAGTAAACAATTGATGCCAATTTATGATAAACCAATGATATATTATCCTTTATCTACGTTGATGCTAGCAGGTATAAAAGACATATTAGTGATTACAACACCTAGAGATAGTGAAAGTTTTCAAAATTTATTAGGTGATGGTTCACAATGGGGTATTAAGATTTCTTATAAAGTACAACCTAGTCCAGATGGATTAGCTCAAGCCTTTATTATTGGTGAAGATTTTATTGATGGTGAAGGTTGTGCGCTTATTTTAGGAGATAATATTTTTTATGGACATGATTTATCTAAATTAGTAAAAAATGCTACTCAAAAAGATAATGGGGCTACAGTATTTGCTTATTATGTAAAAGATCCTAAGCGTTATGGTATTGTAGAATTTGATAAAAATCGAAAAGCAATTAGTTTAGAAGAAAAACCAGAAAAACCAAAATCCAATTTTGCTGTAACTGGATTATATTTTTATGATAAAAATGTAGTGGAATATGCAAAATCTATAAAACCATCAGCTCGTGGAGAATTAGAAATTACAGATTTAAATAAAATTTATTTAGAAAAAGGTAATTTAAATGTAGAAACATTAGGTCGAGGCTATGCATGGCTTGATACAGGAACTCATGAGTCATTATTACAAGCAGCTTCTTTTGTAGAAACAGTACAAGATAGACAAGGTCTTAAGATTGCTTGTCCAGAAGAAATTGCATATAATTTAGGTTATATAAATAAAGAGCAACTAAAAGAGTTGGCAAAACCACTTGCCAAAAATGAATACGGTCAATATCTTTTAGCAATAGCAGATGGAGGTATATCATGGAACTTGTAAAGACTAAATTAGATGGTGTATACATTGTAGAACCAAAGGTATATGGAGATAACCGCGGTTGGTTTATGGAGACATATTCAGAAAAAGCATTTAAAGATGCTGGAATAGATGTTACTTTTGTTCAAGATAATCATTCATATTCTGCTCAAAAAGGTGTATTACGCGGACTTCATTTTCAATTAAATCCAATGAGTCAAGCAAAACTTTTACGTGTACTTCGCGGAACTTACTTGATGTAGTAGTAGATATTAGAAAAGGGTCTCCTACATATGGTCAGTGGATTTCTGTAGAATTATCAGCAGATAATAAAAAAGAAATCTTTATGCCAAGAGGAATGGCACATGGATTTGTAACACTTACAGATGATGTAGAAGTTCATTATAAAGTAGATAATTTATATGCACCAAAATTAGAAAGTGGAATTATTTATAATGATCCAGATTTAAAAGTAGATTGGGGTACAGATAAAGTTATATTATCTGCAAAAGATACAGTACTTCCAACATTTAAAGAATGTGTAGCAGATTTTAGATATGGAGAAGATAAATAATGAAAATATTAGTAACTGGTGGAGCAGGATTTATTGGTAGTAATTTTGTATATTATGAATTAGATAATTATCCAAATGATGAAGTAATTTGTTTAGATAAATTGACTTATGCAGGTAATTTAGAAACATTAGAAATAGCAATGAAAAATCCTAAATTTAAATTTGTTAAAGGAGATATTGCTGATAGAGTTTTTGTTGATGAATTATTTGCAAGTGAAAAGCCTGATGTTGTAGTAAATTTTGCAGCAGAATCTCATGTGGATAGATCTATTGAAAATCCAGAAATCTTTTTGCAGACAAATGTAATTGGTACAAGTGTACTGATGGATGCTTGTCGTAAGTATGGTAATATTCGCTATCATCAAGTATCTACAGATGAAGTTTATGGAGATTTACCACTAGATAGACCAGATTTATTCTTTACAGAAACAACACCACTTCATACTTCTAGTCCATATTCAGCTTCGAAAGCTTCAGCAGATTTATTAGTACAAGCATATTATCGTACTTATAAATTACCTGTGACTATTTCTCGCTGTTCTAATAACTATGGACCATATCACTTCCCTGAAAAATTAATTCCACTCATGATAGCTAATGCTTTAAATGATAAAAAATTACCTGTATATGGTAAAGGTGAAAATGTACGTGATTGGCTCTATGTAGAAGACCATTGTTCTGCTATAGATTTAATCATTCGCAAAGGAAAAATTGGCGAAGTATATAATATTGGTGGTCATAATGAACGCACTAATTTAGAAGTTGTAAAAACAATTATTAAAGAGCTTGGCAAAAGTGAAGATTTAATTGAATTTGTAACAGATAGACCAGGTCATGATCGTAGATATGCTATTGATCCTACAAAAATTCATAATGAACTTGGTTGGCTTCCTGCTACTAAATTTGATGATGGAATTAAGAAAACTATTGATTGGTATTTAACACATAAATCTTGGTGGGAAAAAATCATAAGTGGTGAATACAAAGATTATTATGATAAGATGTATAAAAATAGATAAAGAAAAAGAGAGCTTAGGCTCTCTTTCTTTGTAAGGAGTGATTTTTAGTGAAGGTTTTAGTAACAGGTTATACAGGTCAATTAGGTTTTGATGTAATACGTGAATTAAAAGCTAGAAATATAGAATGTATCGGTACAACAAGAAATGAGTTTTCTTTGACAGATACAGAAAAAATGCAAGCTTTTGTCAAAGCATATAAACCAGATGTAGTAATTCATTGTGCAGCTTATACAGCAGTAGATAAAGCAGAAGATGAAGTAGAATTTTGTGATCAAATAAATCATTTAGCAACTAAAGAATTAGCAAAAGTATGTAAAGAAATTGATGCTAAGATGATTTATATCAGTACAGATTATGTATTTGCAGGTAATGGCGAAGATTTTTATGAAGTAAATGATGAAAAAGCACCACAAAATGTTTATGGGAAATCTAAACTTGATGGAGAATTAGCTGTACAAGAGATTTTAGATAAATATTTTATTGTGCGTATTTCTTGGGTATTTGGTAGTAATGGTAAGAATTTTATCAAGACTATGCTTAATTTAGCTAAAAATCATGATAAATTAACTGTAGTTAATGACCAAATAGGTTCACCAACTTATACAGTGGATTTAGCAAAATTACTTTGTGATATGGCTTTATCTGATAAATATGGTATTTACCATGCTACAAATGAAGGGATATGTTCATGGTATGATTTTGCTTGTGAAATATTTAAACAAGCAGGTATAAAGATAAATGTAAAGCCAGTACCATCAACAGCATTTCCAACAAAGGCTACACGACCACATAATTCAAGAATGAGTAAAAAATGTTTAGATAAAGCAGGATTTAATAGATTACCTGCATGGCAGGATGCTTTATCAAGATATTTACAAGAGTTAAATAGATAGATATAAATAAACCCCAAAGATAATATTTTCTTTGGGGTTTTGTGTTATTCATAATAGATATTGCAATCAAGTATCATATCATCTATTTGTTTATGATCTGTATATTGCCATATCTGGCAGATACGATCAGGATATTCAAGTTTAAAGCTGTTTTCATGGTAATATTGAGCAGACCAGATGGGAATATAATCTGCAAGTAGATTTAAGTCAATGATATTGGTGAGCCAATTATAGGAACTATATAGACCTACATAATTATAATCTAGTTCGTTTAGTTGATTGATGAAATTGCCAATCATATAAGCTACATTGATATTGTTTTTGAGTATAGATTTATCTTCTGCATCATACCAGATGCCAAGTGGTGGATTTTGTCCATTGAGATATGTTTTGATTTGTTTATCTACCCAATTAGCTTCTGCTATAGCTTTATCAATTGTTGAAGCATGAGCATAATAATATATGCCATAGGGCAGATTATAAGTTACAGCATTATTTACATGTGAGATAAACATTTCATCTAGATGAGTGTATTCACCTATTTTGATAATAACGCCTTGAATATTATTTGCTTTTAGTTTTTGCCAATTGAGTTTTTCTTGCCAAGCTGAGATATCTACTACTTGAAAATTTTGCATAAGTAATCACTCCTTTAATGATTTACTTGCAGTTTAAATGAAGAAATTAAACCTTTTAAGCAAATTTGGGGAAATTTTTTGTTATTTTTATAAAAATTTACGATATGTCGAATACATTTTATTTTTATAAGAGTATAATATAGTTAATTTAAGAAAAAGCGAGATGATTATAATGCTACTTATAAAGGCAGTAGATTATAGGATTTTGGAATTGTGTAAGGCTTATAATTTGAGCATAAATGGCTTAGCAAATAAAGCAGGAATGCCACCTTCAACTGTGGCTAGCTTATTAAGTGAAAAAAGTCGTAATCCTACAGAAGATACTATTTTTAAAATTTGTATTGGTTTTGGTATGAGAATGGATAAATTTTACGCCTCAAATTTATTTGACCTTAAAAATATAAGTTTAGAAAATACTTCGCAGAAAATATATAAAGTTTAAATTCATAACTGCACATATAGCGAAAGGCAAACTATTATGTTTTTGGATAATAGTTTGCCTTTTTTACTTGCTAAGAAAAAATTTTTGATTTAGGGGTTGATTTTTGCAATCTAAGTTGCAAGTAAATAAGTGTAAGGAGTTGATAAGATGAATAAAAAACGGCGGCAAAAGATGTTATCAATTAAAGCTATGATGTATTTTTAAATTTTAAAATTAAGGAGTGATTTTTTATGGCAGATACACGTAAATTAACAATGGTATTTACTTTAGATAATGGAGACGATTTTAAATATAATTTGGCAGCTCCTAAAGATGAATTGACAAAGAGTGAAGTCGATGTGGTTATGCAGAAAATGATTGATACACAGGCTATTATCAAAAATAATCATAAAGCAACAGCGATTAAAGAAGCATATATCACAACTACTACACAAGATGTTTTAGCTTAAGTTTAATTTATAATTTTATAGTTCATTAGGAGGAATGTATTATGGCAGTTAAGAAAAACGCAGAATGTGAAATCATTATTAAAGTGGAAACAGGTACTACTTCTACAGGTAAAGCTAGCTATAGCAGTCGTAGTTTCGGTTATATCAATCCTTCTTTAGCAGAAGATGATATTTTAGATATTGGTCAAAAAATAGCGGGCTTACAAAAATATAATTTAGGTAGTGTAAATCGTCAGGACACAGCAGAAATCGCTGCGGAATAAGGAAAAGGGGGTGCGTGTCACCCCTTTTTCTTTTAAATTATTCTCTTGATGATAGAAAGAAGACGATTAGATGGAAAGACTATTAATAAAAGCTAAAGCTGGAGATAATTATGCTATACAGTTATTATTAAATAAGTATAAGAATTTATTAAATAGTGCTTCTAGACAACATCATTTAATATCTATTCAAGAAGAGGCATATGAAGAAGCGTGATTAGTTTTTATCAAGCAATTAAGGATTTTAATGAGTCTTTAGGTGTGCCTTTTGCTGGTTACGCTAAAGTAAAAGTATATCAAGGTGTACATACTTTATTTCGTAGATATCTGCGTATTTGGCAAAATGAAGTATCTTTATCTGCTCAAATGAATACAGATGATAAAGATGAAATAAAAGAATTTGGGGATTTATTGGCAGTAGATGAGGATTTAGCAGATAGTATTTCTTCTAGATTAGATATAATAAAACTTATTCATCAATTGCCACCTAAACAGTGTAAAGTCTTTATCTTAGTAGTATTTAAAGGATTAAAATATAAACAAGTAGCAAAACTATTACATATATCTGTACAAGCTATAAGCAAAAATTATCGTAAAGCATTAGCTTTATTAATAAATCTCTAGAGAAATAAAGAATTAAGGTGATAATATGGAATATATTTTTACGTATATAGCAAATTATGGTTTTCCTATGGTAGTAGCAAGTTTTTTGTTATTTCGCATGGATAAACATTTGGCTAATTTAGAAGAAGGTATAAGACATATGAATGAAACTTTAGCTAAACAGGTCAATCATTAATAAAAATAAAATAGAGATTTTCTTCATGATAGATCGAATAAATAATTTCATGAAGAAAATCTTTTTTTATGCTATAATAAAATTTGATTGTATAAAATTGTCACAATTTAAAGTATTTTATTTATTTGAGTAGATTATAGGGAGTAGATTGTTATGAAACGGATTCGCAAAGCTGTTATACCTGCTGCTGGTTTTGGTACTCGTTTTTTGCCAGCGACAAAAGCAACACCTAAAGAAATGTTACCAATAGTAGATAAACCTACTATTCAGTACATAGTGGAAGAAGCTATTGCTAGCGGTATTGAAGATATTTTGATCATCAGTGGTCATGCTAAACGTGCAATTGAAGACCATTTTGATAGCGCGCCAATTTTAGAAGCTGAATTAAAAGCTAAAGGTAAAACTAAATTATTGGAAATGGTACAGGAAACATCAGAAATCAATGTACATTACATTCGCCAAAAACATATGCGTGGTTTAGGTGATGCTATTTTATGTGCTAGAGCATTCATTGATAATGAACCATTTGCTGTATTATTAGGTGATGATATAGTTTATAATCCTGAAATGCCAGCTTTAAAACAATTGATGGATATGTACACACAAACAGGTGCTACTATTTTAGGTTGTCAACAAGTGCCAAAAGAAAAAGTTTCTTCTTATGGTATTGTAGCAGGCGTGCCAACTATCAATGAGCAATTGATGAAAGTCAATGATATGATTGAAAAACCAAGTATTGAAGAAGCTCCAAGTCAAATGGCAGTGCTTGGTAGATATATCATCACTCCAGATGTATTTGAAGTATTACAAAATACTCAGCCAGGCAAAGGTGGAGAAATACAGTTAACAGATGCACTCAAAGTTATGGCAAAACGTGAAAATGTTTATGCTTATAATTTCACTGGCAAACGCTATGATGTAGGCGATAAATTAGGCTTTTTAAAAGCTACAGTAGAATTTGCTCTCCGTCGTGATGATTTATCTGGAGACTTTGCGGAATACCTCAAAACAATTGTAAAGGATTTATAATAAGAATTATAATAAAAAGGTGATACTTTTAGTATCACCTTTTATTTTATCTATATTAAATTTATGATTAATTTTCTGGGATAGTTAGATTATCTTTAATTTGCGATACTTCGCTATTGATATCTAACATTATAGGGGCTTCAATAGCATAAATGCGGTTTAAATTATTTACAATATCTTTATGTTCAATTTGATTGTAAGTTCCTTCATTGATGATTACAATACTTTGACGAACAGTTTCATTTAATTTATAACTATAAACACGAGTTTTTTCCAAAATATTATAAACTAATGTATAATTGTTTTGTGATAATTCACTTGGCGGTAAAGCATCTTGTAGTGAATTATTAAAAGCATTTGTTTCATCATATAATCTTTGCAATTGACTTAAAGCTTCAGTTGCAGATATGGATTGATTTTCATAATTAGAAATGATTTTGTGATAAACTGTAGCAAATCTATCTAGCTGATTGATATCTTCTTTATAATCATTGTACCATGTTATAAAATAAGGTTGTTCATTTAAAATAGCCAAACGTTGCTCAGTAGAGATAGAATTGAAGAAGATGGTATCACTAAAGAACTATAGACAGCTACAAAACAAAGTAAAATAATGCCACAAGGAATAATAAATATTCTCTTTGTAGGGTATTTTCTATCAGCTAAATAACTAGCAATAATGATAATAATCATAACAGCAATAGCTAGTAAAATATTCATAAAATTTTTCCTCCTTATAGTAATGTTCATTTTTCTTTTATTAAAAGAAAAATAAATCAAAAAGAAAATATTTTGAGATATTGATTTTATTTTTATTAGTAATATAAAGGTGATTATAAAATTTTATCTATGGTGTTGTTTGTTTACTACAAAAGAGATGAACATATATATAGATGCTATTTAGATTTACTTTTCTTTCATGAGCAAGAAAAGTAACAAAAGAACTCTACCTCCCGATATCAATTTTACTTTGTCAATTATAAAATTATGTCTATAACGCTCTAAACTCGCGTTGCTCAAACAGTAGAGCTAAAACCATAGCCATAATTTATCCTTGCCAATAGCCTACGGCTACCGTAAAATTCGCTAACGTGAGGGAGATTTGGTTATTATTTTTAGTTACAAATAATATGTTATTTCTTCCGCATTATAAAATTTAGCGGTAATCGCATGATTATTGAAAAAAATTATCATTGAATACGGTTTTTGCTTAACTGTCTGAGCGGAGCGAGTTTTAAGCATTGTATGAAATGATAATATTTTTCAAAGCTAAAATTTTATCTGCGGTGGCTTTCTTTGGTTCGTTTTCTTTGCCATCAAAGAAATGAACATAATATATATTTTAGCATATTTTTTTAGAAGATATAAAATTTAATTTTAGGATAGAGGTGTATGGTTTGACTTCAAGAAGAATTATGTATTATTTACAGGCTTTTAAAATTTTAGCACTAGGATATTGGCGTTCTGAACAAAAATGGAAGGCTTATGGTATTTTAGTTGTTGTTTTAATTTTAAATTTAGCCAGTGTATTTTTGACGGTATTGATAAATGATTGGTATAAAGAATTTTGGGATGTATTGCAAGCGTATGAATTGATAGTTTTTGGTATTTAGTGGGCAAATTTTCCTTGATTGCCGCTATTTATATAGCGATTGGCGTTTATTCTGTGTATTTGCAACAATTATTGCAGATAAAATGGCGTGAATGGCTCACTGATAAATATTTAGTGAGATGGATGGAAAATAGAGCTTATTATAAGTTGAAATTGATGGGAAAAGATATGGATAACCCGGATCAGCGTATTTCTGAGGATATTAATCAATTTGTAGCTTTGACTTTATCTTTGACGATTGGTCTTGTGCGTCAATTGATAACCTTGGTGGCATTTACTGTAATTTTATGGAATTTATCAGGAATTATGACTGTGCCTATTGGCAGTTATGAATTCACTATCTATGGTTATATGGTTTGGTTGTCTTTGGTATATTCTATCGTTGGTACGTATCTCACTCATAAGGTAGGTAAGGCACTTATCAATTTAAATTATGAACAGCAAAAATATGAAGCTGATTTCCGTTTTGCGATGATGCGTGTCAGAGAAAATACGGAATCGATTGCTTTTTATCGTGGTGAAAAGCCTGAGTTAGAAAATTTCTTGACTAGATTTAAGATTGTAATTGGCAATTTCCGCGATATTATGACTCGTCAAAAAATCTTAAATGGTTTTACATCTGGTTATGGTCAATTAGCAATTATCATTCCATTATTATTGGCTGCACCGCGTTGGTTTGCTAAAGAAGTACAAGTGGGCTGGATTATGCAAGTATCAAATGCTTTTGGACAGGTTCAAGGAGCAATGTCATATTTTGTAGATGCTTATACAACTATAGCACAGTGGTGCTCTGTAGTTCGCCGTTTAGATGGTTTTAATCGTCATGTCGGTGAAGCTTTGGATTTGAAATCTGATTTAATGATAGATAATGCTTCTAATATTACAGTCGGTATAGAAAATGTAGATGTTTTCCTTCCTAATAAAAATAAAGATATTTTAATCAAAGATTGTACAATTGATTTAATGAAATATCAATCTTTATTGATCATGGGTGCTTCTGGCGTGGGTAAATCAACTCTTTTAAGAACACTTGCAGGTCTTTGGCCTTATGCGAAAGGTAATGTTTATTTGCCAAAAGAAGAAGAATTTTTATTCTTACCACAAAGACCATATTTGCCACTTGGTAGCTTAAGACAGGCAATTTCTTATCCTGTAGTTGAAGAAGTAATCAGTGAAAAATATAGTGATGAAGAAATAAAAGAAATACTCATAGCTTGTAAGTTAGAAAATTTAGCAGATAAATTAGATATTGTTGATGATTGGAGCAGAATTTTATCTTTAGGTGAGCAACAAAGAATAGCTTTTGTGCGAATTTTATTATATAGACCAGAATTTGTATTTTTAGATGAAGCGACATCAGCACTTGATGAAGATTTAGAGGGCAATTTATATGATATGTTGAAAATTCATTTGCCAAATACGAAAATCATCAGCATTGCTCATCGCAGTAGTTTAATAGCAAAACATCAGGCTATCTTGAGATTGAAAGAGAAAGGTTGTTGGGAAATCCATGAATAATCAAGAAATAGAAGTAAAAATGGAAATAAAAGATGAAGCCCAAATAGAAAATATACGTGAATTTTTGCAAGAAAATAAAGATCAATCATGGCAACGTATAGATATGAAGGCTATTTATTATGATACGGAGGATAATTCTATCAAAAACATAAAATTGCTTATCGTGTACGCTGTGAAAATGATTGTATTGTAGCAACGTACAAATCGGGAAAAGTAAACAGTGATGGTCTGTTTGAACGCGTGGAAATCAATAAAAAAGTAACAAAGTTGACACCAGATATAAATGTATTTGCTGAAGATAAAGATATTTGGTCATTGATTAAAACTACAAAGGATAAAAAATTTTTACCGATAGTAATAACAGATTTTGTGCGTGAGTGTATAGAGCTAACATGGCTGGACTCTAAGCTAGAAGTGGCTTTAGACCTTGGTTTTGTTCAAGGAAGAGAAAATAAAGCTCCTATTTGTGAAGTTGAAATTGAATTAAAACAAGGAAAAATTGAAGATTTATTATCTTTAAAAGATGAGTTGATTAAAAAATTTGGTTTACAAATTTCCGCGATAAGCAAATATAAAAAAGGGTTGATTTAGCAGGACAAATTTAATGTCCTGCTTTTTATTATTTTTTTAAAAAATAATAAAAACAGCAGGATTTACAAAATTTATATAGAATTGTAATACTGTCAAATGAAAATGTAACGAATTTTATTTATTTGAGAAGTTTTTATAAAAAAAGGAGTTGTGTAAATCTATTTAATCTAAATTTTATAAAATGTACGACAATTGTTAAGATTGTTAAGTTTTTATGAGTAATTTGTTATATTTATGTAAATTTTAATTGTTTTTATAGATTAATTCCTGCATTTTTATCTAAATTGACAAGATGTGTAGACTATGTTTATTTTTTCAGGAGGTTTTATATTATGAGAAAAACAGAATGCTTAGCCATGATATTGGCTGGTGGTCAAGGGAGTAGATTAGGAGCTTTAACTAAAAATATAGCTAAACCAGCTGTGCCATTTGGTGGAAAATATCGTATCATCGACTTTCCATTGAGTAACTGTGCAATTCCGGCATTGAAACAGTAGGTGTACTTACTCAATATCGTCCACTAGAATTGCATACATACCTAGGTACTGGTGAAGCATGGAATCTTGACCGCAAAAATGGTGGTGTATATATTTTACCTCCATATGCTAGAGAAAAAGGTGCAGATTGGTACAAAGGCACAGCAGATGCAATTTACCAAAATATTAATTTTATCAATAAAGCTAATCCAGAATATGTTTTAATCTTATCTGGTGACCATATCTATACAATGGATTATGCTAAAATGATTGAAGCACATAAAATGAATAAAGCAGAAGCTACAATCGGTGTAATTAAAGTTCCAATGAAAGAAGCTTCTCGTTTTGGTATTATGAGCACAGATAAAGAAGGTCGTATTACTAAATTTGCCGAAAAACCTGCTAAACCAGAAAGCAATTTAGCTTCTATGGGTATTTATATCTTTAGCTGGAATTTCTTACGTGAATACTTAGAAAATGATGCTAAAGATGAAACTTCTAGTCATGACTTTGGTAAAAATATTATTCCAAAAATGTTAGCTGACCAAGCTAGATTATATTCCTATGCATTTGAAGGTTATTGGAAAGATGTAGGAACAATCGATAGCCTTTGGGAAGCAAACATGGATTTATTAAAAGAAAAACAACCATTTGAAATGAATGGTAAATGGAAAATTTATTCCGTGGATATGGCTATGCCACCTCATTATGTAGGACCAAAAGCTAAAATTAAAAATTCTCTTGTAAGTGAAGGTTCTATGATTTGCGGTGAAGTAAAAAATTCTGTTATATTCCCAGGTGTACGCATTGCTAAAGGTGCAAAAGTAAGCAATTCTGTAATTATGCCATTTGCAAAAATTGAAGCAGATGCTGTTGTTGAAAAAGCTATTGTAGCTCAAAATAGCAAAATTGAAGCAACTGCTCAAGTAGGTAGTGACGATGGCACTATTGTAGTAATTCCTGAAGGTGAAACTGTACGACCAATGGTTGTTTCCGATGCAACTGAAAATGTAAATGTGGGATAAAATAAGAGAGGGATATAATTATGAAAAATGTTCTCGGAATAATGGATTTATATGAAGACGATAAACAAATAAGAACACTTACAACAAAAAGACCTGTTGCAACATTACCTTTTGCAGGTCGTTATCGTTTATTAGACTTTGCTTTATCTAGCATGGTTAACTCTGGTATTACAAAATTGGTATGATGATGCCAGCAAAATCTCGTTCTATCTTAGACCATCTTCGTTCTGGTAAAGACTGGGATTTAGCACGTCGTCATGATGGTTTATTCTATTTACCAGCTATAAAAATGGATAAAGATAGCCGTAATGGTAACTTACAGTCTTTCTATAGACATATGAGCTTTATCAGACAGTCAGAACAAGAATATGTATTAATCTGCAATAGCCGTTTTGTTTATAATATAGACTTTACTACAGCTCTTCGTTTCCATCAGAATACTGGTGCTGATATCACTATGGTTTACCATATTGAAAATAAAGAACGTCCAGACAATGCAACTATTTTACAGACTGGTGAAAATGGTCTTGTTACAGAAATTGCTAACCGTCCAGCTGTTTATGAAAATTCCAAAGTATTCATGGGTATTTATTTAATGTCCCGTAAAAAATTCATGGAAATCATATCTACAGCATATGAACGTGGTGGCTATGATTTCTTGATTGATGGTATTTTACGTCATCAGGATAATTTAAATATTTATGGCTTCCAACATGAAGGTTATGTATCTGAAATCTGCTCTACAAGTTCCTATTTCAAAACTAATATGGACTTGTTAGAACCAGAAATTTGGGAAGAATTATTCATGTTATAACCCAATCTATACAAGAGTTCGTGATGAAGCTCCTGTACAGTACAAAAAACAAGCAAAAGTTAATAATTCTTTAGTTGCAAATGGTTGCGTAATTGAAGGTTCTGTAGAAAACAGTATCTTATTCCGTGGTGTTAAAATCGGAAAAGGCGTTCAAGTTAAAAATAGCGTAATCATGCAGAATTGTGAATTACAAGATGATGCTCTAGTAGAAAATGTAATTTGCGATAAAAATGTAGTAGTATCCGATGGTAAATGGTTAAAAGGTGCTGAAAATTATCCATTGATCATTGAAAAAAATACAGTTATTTGATTAACAAAAGATAAGATATTAAAATAATATAGGTTAAAAA
>ENA-OQHP01000226-OQHP01000226.1-human-gut-metagenome-genome-assembly--contig:-NODE-226-length-19097-cov-1.337111_pt1 | contig 19097 bp, 27 predicted proteins | sample MGYA00242563_ERZ504717 | MGnify/ENA primary metagenome ERZ504717 (study PRJEB26092, sample SAMD00036212) | human gut metagenome | host: Homo sapiens | study: EMG produced TPA metagenomics assembly of... | reverse complement strand
CCTGCCATCACTGTTAAAGTAGTACCATGCACCATCTAACTGTCTCCAGCCAATTGCCATGCACCGGAGCCTCTCAGATAATATTTTCCACCTGCATCTGTCAGCCATCCAGTCTGCATCACACCTTCGTTGTTGGAATAATACCAGGTGCCACCATCATTGATCCAGCCTTTTAACAGATCTCCGGAACTGCCAAGGTAATACCATTTGCCGTTCTGGTTCGTCCAGCCAGTAACCATTTTCCCAGAATTTTCCAGATAGTAGCGTTTGCCGCTAACTTCGATCCAGCCTGTCTGCATAGCACCGTCATTGCCAGTATAGTACCAGGTACCATTATCACTGATCCAGCCTTTCTTTACAGCACCGCTGCTTCCAAGGTAGTACCATTTTCCGTTTTCTGACTGCCAGCCAGTCTGCATTTTTCCGGTAGTAGTATCCAGATAATAACGGGCATCTGCTACTGTGATCCAGCCGGTAGATGCAAGTCCGTCTTTATCCATGTAGTACCAGTCATTTACATCCTGTGCCCATGCATTTTTCTGTTTTTCGTAATTTGCGTAATAATAACGCTTTCCGTTAATGGTGCGCCAGGTGTTTGCCGGGATCACAGAGGTAAAGTCCTTAAACTGGAAAGTCAATATCCACGTTAGCCATTGATACCCTTTTTACAGAACCGCTGCTTGTAGCCTGCCACATCACCGGATTTTGCCAGGTATATCGGGCAGAATATCTTGCCACCCATACTGGATAATTCATCTGGCTCATATCCAGTTTATTGTTCAGCCAGTTCTCATTTGCATAGATGATCGGTAATAACCGGCTGCAGAAATCCGCTTGCAGAAAGCGTTTGCAATAGCCGCCAGCTCTGATTTTGACAGATTTCCCTGAGTAGAGTCTTCCATATCAAATGCTACCGGATAGGAGATCGGATAGTCGGTGATCAGGTTTAATACAAAATCTGCCTCCTGGACTGCCATGTCTGTGGTAGTTGCCAGAGAATAAATATAAACGCCTACTTTAACACCATTGGCAGTTGCGTTCTGGATATTCTTGTGGAAATAGGGATCTACTGCTCCCTTGGAACGGGTTCCCAGCATAACAAATGAAATATCATCCTTTGCCACCTGGCTCCAGTTGATCTCTCCCTGCCATCTGGAAACATCAATACCACGATGGAGCACATTCTGGATCGCGCTTCCATCTGACATCTGGTACGTACCGTTTACCTTTTCCAGGCATTGGTATTTGTGGTAGTATTGTTGGATGATGTATTGGAATTGTTTGTATTGTTTGTATTATTGCTGTTATTAGTATTATTGTTACTATTTGAATTATTTGAATTTCCTGTGTTTGTTGTAGAATTGGAAGAATTAGTATTTCCCGGATCTCCAGGACCTCCTGTGGAAATCTCTGATACCCGGGATGAGTCATCCCCGGACCTGCAGCAAAGGCTGGAAGAGAACTTCCAAGACTGGTGATCCCAATCATACCTGCCAGTGCCAGCGCCCGGCATCGTTTTATGATCTTATCTGCGTTATTCATGCCTGTTCTCCTGAAAAAGGGGATGTCTTTTTCCTGACATCCCCATTATGTAGTCTGCAATTTAAAAGTTTTCTATCAGCCTGGTCCGTCTGTGCGTCCTGCCGTTAAGGTGTCAGAACTGGATGTGGTATTGGAAGGACTGTTTGATGTATTATTTGAAGTGTTACCACCGGAAGGACCATTGTTGGAGCTGGAATTTCTTGATACACCAGGTCCGCCATTTTCACCGGTTACACCACCGGAAGCAGAAGTACTGCTGCTAGATGGTGTCTGAGCAGATACGCCGCTTGCATTCTGGCATACACCACTTCCATCAAAGTTGTAGGTAGTTCCGTTGATATCCAGGGAGGTTCCTGTTGTCATCTTTCCGCCGTTTGTCGGATTCATGTAGTAGATCTTATTATCTACCTGGATCCAGCCTGTCATCATGTGACCATTGGTATTGAAATAATACCAGGCATTATCGATCTGCTTCCAGCCTACACTCATCTTGCCATTGCTCTGATTCATATAATACTTATTGCCTTCGCTGTCAGTGAGCCAGCCTGTAAGCATACGCCCATCTGTATTCAGATAATAGTAGTCGGTGTCAACTTTTGCCCAGCCGGTCATCATCTTTCCGTCTGTTCCAAACAGATACCAGTTGTCCTTGATCTGTGCCCAGGAATTAACTACACATTTGCCGCTGCTCTGGAAGTAGTACCAGGCACCGTCCATCTGACGCCAGCCGGTTCCCATAGATCCGTCACCACGCATAAAGTAATAATCGTTTCCGATCTTTAACCAGCCGGTAACCATGGTACCGTCACCTAAGAAGTAGTACCATTTGCCATATTCCGGATTGATCCAGCGGCTTTGAGCCATCAGACCGTTTGGACGGAAGAAGTACCATTTCCATCGATCTGTTTAAATCCGGTAGTCATATGTCCATCGGAAAGGTCCATATAATATTTGCCATCACTGGTTTCCAGCCAACCTGTATAGGTCTTGCCCTGGTAGATGTAGGTCCAATGGTCATTTGACTTGGTCCATCCATCTGCGGCGTATGAATTAAACGCAGATCCCAACGCCATAGCGCCGATCATACCAGCTGCTGCAAGGGCTGCGAAATATTTTTTACGTCCCATTTTCTCCTCCTGTTCTGTTGTATCGTCTCTTTTCATTGATCGCACAATTATTTTTCACTTTTAATTAAGTATAGCACAAATGAACTTTCCATGATTAACATTTTTATTACAATTTTCTGAAACCTGTTTTGAAATGCATTTGTGTATGTTCCCATATCATGGGGCGTTTCTAAAAGAACTGTGGTAACTCCTTCATCAGCTTCTTATAGTACCGCTTCGCATACCGGTACATAATAATGGTGTACTCTCCAAACTCATCTCCCAGACTTGCCTTGTATACAGCCCACAGGCACCAGAGGAAGCCCCCTAAGGCTGCGTCTGCATAGGTGATGAACCGCTCTTTGTCATCTGGTCTGCGCTGTAAATACAGTTCCAGTAATTTTTCGGTCTGCTCTTCCTCATAATAGGAATAAATCGCACACATGGATACGTCCATTAACGGGTCGCACATGCCTGCGTACTCCCAGTCAAGAAGTTTTGCACTGTGATCCGGGAAAATTAAAAAGTTATCCACATTTGCGTCAATATGGCATAAACATTGTGGAAGATCCATTTTATCTAAGGCATCTAACAACTGATTTACCCATTCACGAACCTGACTGTAGTCTTCAAAAGGAATGCCGCCATGTTCCAGGCAAAGTTTCTCGTAAAAGCTGATCCGCTCCCTGATATTAAAGCTGTGGCCTACTTTTAAACCTGCTTCATGAAGCTTTCGCACCATATCCATACAGGTCTTCATATCGTCCCAGTTGTCTGCGCTGGCATTGTGGGTATTTTCATAGTATTCAGAGATCTTATAACCGGTCTTCGGGTTCAGATACAACACATGTTCTGTAATGCCCAGAGGACGGACGGCATCATAAACTTCTTTTTCCTGCTCTCTGTTAATAAGAAGCTCTGTGCCAGGTCCGGGGATACGGCAGATACAGTGATGATCTCCGGTGCGGAACAGGAAGGATTTATTGGTCATGCCGGATTTTAAGCATTTGATGTCTGTGATCTGAAACTCCGGCACATGGAATACCTCTGCTACCAGCTCCATGGCCGCATTATCGGAGTGGTTCTGATAATGGGTATCAAGAGGCGCAGCTCTTCCAGATTTTCAATTCGTATACCTGGTTATCCGGCTGGCGGTTGATATTCATCTCGATCTCGTTCCATTTGGACGCAGGTATGCCGCAGCTTCTTCTGTCTGTTTCAACAGCTCCTTGTCCTCTTTTTCCAGACGGCGTTTTGCCTCTCCCTTTAACATGTCCACATAAGGCTGCTCCCAGTAAAACTGCTCTGTTCCGGGGATCTGATAATAAGCCTCTAATACAGGAAGGAATTTAGCGGAAAACTCCCTGGAAAGATATACGGGACCGTACATAAACCACGCATCTTTTCCGCCTACATTTACATCGCTGATACGGCCCTTTTTATTAAAGGTAAGGCACCATTCCTTGGTCTCTCCTTCTTCGTGGGCTGCGCTGTACCAGGCACCGCACTCATAGGAATGGTACATATTTTCCCGCATCCAGTTATCTGATGAAAGAATGTATACGTTCCGGCCTTTTAAGAACTTTCTGGCTCTGTATACAGTAGCCAGCGTGTTTTTGCAGGAGTATTCCGGATTGTATAATAATTTCACATCGTATTTATCGATCAGGTATTCAAATTTTTCTTTTTAAATAGCCTACTGCAATGGTAATGTCATGGATCCCCACTTCATGGAGCTGTTTGATCTGACGCTCGATCATGCGCTCTCCAAAGACCTCTAAAAGACCCTTTGGAGTCTCGAAGGTAAGAGGCACAAAACGGGAACCGAAACCGGCTGCAATGATCAGCGCCCCATCTACTTTATAAGGCTTTAACAGTTCTTTTCCCTTTTCCAGAAGGATGAGATATTTTTCTTTCCCATTTTCTTCCTCTGCAATATATCCCTCTGCCAGACATTCCTTCACCAGCCCATTGACTGTACCCAGGGATATGTCCATGTTTTTCGCCATTTCCCGCTGTGTAATATCCGGTTTTTCCAGTATATTTCTGCATACCAGCGCCTGTCGGTTCATATGATCTTTAACTCCTTTTCCTGCTTATGCTTATGTTTATATTTATGTTCATTTTTATTATTTTTCAAAAATATATGAACATTATAGCACACTGGGTTTAAAATGCAAGTTAAACAATGCCACTCATACCGCGAAAAAAACACCCTTCCGGGATACGTTATATATCACCAGAAGGGCATTTTATTTATGTAATTGCGTCCAATACTCAGGTTCACCGCACTCTCGCGCTTATCTGCCTGCTGACGCAGGCGGAACCTTCTATTTTATAAGATTTATTAAACCTCAAAGATCAGATCGCCGTAGCTCGGCATTGGCCATAAGTCTTTGTCTACCAGCATTTCCAGTTTGTCTACCGGGGTTCTTAATGCTGCCATTGCAGGAACGACTTCCTCATGGTAAGCAACTGCCTGGTCCTTGCCGCCATCCATTGCTGCGCTCTTTTCAGTAATTTCGGTCAGTTTTGCAAGAGCCAGTTTGGTTTCTGCCAGAAGATCAGAGGTTTCTAACAGAAGCTCTGTCTGGGTGCTTACATCTGCTTCAGGGCAAGCACTCTTTACTGCGGAGATGGAAGCTGCAAGAGCAGTTGTGTATTTGATAACAGCCGGGATGATCTGCTTTCCAGCCATATCGATCATGGTCTTTGCTTCGATGTTGATAGCCTTTGCATAGCCTTCATACTCAACTTCTACTCTGGACTCCAGCTCGGTCTTTGTAAATACGCCGAATTCTTCAAACAGCTTTACAGCCTTGTCTGTGATCAGTGCCGGAATAGCATCTACCATAGACTTGATGTTTGGAAGTCCTCTTCTCTCAGCTTCTGCTACCCACTCATCGGAATAACCATTTCCATTGAATACAACTCTCTTGTGAGCTGCCAGGGTTTCCTTGATCATGTCATGTACAGCCATATCAAAGTTATCTGCCTTCTCCAGCTTGTCAGCTGCTTCCTTGAAGGCTTCAGCGATAATGGTATTTAATACTGTATTTGCAGATGCAATAGAGTCGGAAGAACCTACCATACGGAACTCGAACTTGTTTCCTGTAAATGCAAATGGGGAGGTTCTGTTTCTGTCGGTTGCGTCTTTATCAAAGTCAGGAAGGATATCAACACCTGTTTTTAAGGTTCCGCCCTGCTTGGAGTGAGTTGCCTCACCAGTATCACAAAGCTGATCGATAACATCTTCCAGCTGCTCGCCTAAGAAGATGGAGATGATTGCTGGCGGTGCCTCGTTTGCTCCCAGTCTGTGATCATTTCCTACATTGGAAGCAGATTCTCTTAACAGGTCTGCGTGGATATCTACTGCCTTGATGATGCATGCCAGAACTAACAGGAACTGGATGTTCTCATGAGGTGTATCTCCCGGGTTCATCAGGTTGGTACCGTCATCTGCTGTCAGGGACCAGTTGTTATGTTTACCGGAACCATTGACACCTGCAAATGGCTTCTCGTGAAGAAGGCATGCCAACCCGTGGCGCTCTGCCACTTTCTTCATGGTCTCCATAACGATCTGGTTATGGTCTACAGACTGATTTACACCTTCATAGATCGGTGCCAGCTCATGCTGTGCAGGAGCTACTTCGTTATGCTGTGTTTTTGCAGGAACACCTAATTTCCAAAGTTCCTTATTTAAGTCGTTCATGTAGGAACCGATACGCTCACGGATAACACCGAAGTAATGGTCATCCATTTCCTGTCCCTTTGGAGGCATTGCCCCGAAAGAGTACGGCCGGTGTAGATCAGGTCTTTACGCTGTAAATATTTTGCGCGGTCTACAATGAAATACTCCTGCTCAGGTCCTACAGAAGGAACTACGCGCTTTGCAGTGGTATTTCCGAAAAGACGAAGGATACGCAGTGCCTGCTCGTTTACTGCTGCATAGAACGAAGAAGTGGTGTCTTCTTATCCAGTGCCTCGCCCTTATAGGAGCAGAAAGAAGTAGGAATGCAAAGGGTAACACCGATAGCATCTTCTTTTAAGAAGGCTGGGGAAGTACAATCCATACTGTATAACCTCTTGCCTCGAAAGTTGCTCTTAAACCACCGGATGGGAAGGAAGATGCATCAGGCTCGCCCTTGATCAGTTCCTTTCCGGAGAATTCCATGATCACTTTTCCGTCTACCGGTGCTGAAATAAAGGAGTCATGTTTCTCAGCAGTTACTCCGGTCAATGGCTGGAACCAGTGGGTAAAATGGGTTGCACCATGTTCAATGGCCCAATCCTTCATGCATGTGCACAACGTCTGCAATACTTGGATCCAACTCAGCTCCATCTTCGATGGTCTTTTTCAGTTTTTTGTACACACTCTTTGGCAGGCGGTCTTTCATGACTGCGTCATTAAATACGTCCTTGCCAAACATCTCTGAAACACTTACTACTTCGCTCATAGATTCTCCATCCTCTCTTGCATCATTTTTTTATGATTTCCATAAATCCTCATTCGAGATGCTTTTCTTCAGCTATTTGCAGTACATCCCTTACTATCTTTACCTGAAACCTAATTTTTTTAAGTTTAAAGCATCAGGTAGTAAAAAGGCGCTCTCCTGATATAGAGAACGCCTTCGTTCTTTCTTAAAATAAACCATTTCTTTTAAAATTGCAAGTGGTTTTTTAAAAAAAGATTTTGTATTGTACTAACTTATTTTGTGATACCTGCTTTATTTTCAGGCTTTGCCAACGGAGCCAAACAGTTCCATTTTTTCTTTTACAGTAGCCTTGATAGCTTCTGCGCCTGGTGCTAACAGTTTTCTTGGGTCAAAGCCCTTGCCCTGTAAGTCTTTTCCTGCTTCGATGTACTCTCTGGTTGCTGCTGCAAAGGACAGCTGGCACTCAGTATTTACATTGATCTTAGCAACGCCAAGGCTGATAGCTTTTTGATCATGTCAGCCGGGATTCCGGTACCGCCGTGAAGAACTAATGGCATATCGCCAACTTCTTTCTTAACATTTTCCAGAACTTCAAAGTTTAATCCCTGCCAGTTAGCCGGATATTTTCCATGGATGTTACCGATACCTGCTGCCAGGAAATCGATACCCAGGTCTGCGATTGCCTTGCACTCCTTAGGATCTGCGCACTCACCCATACCTACTACGCCGTCTTCTTCGCCGCCAATGGAGCCAACCTCAGCCTCTAAGGACAGACCCATAGCATGTGCGATCTTTACCAGTTCCTTGGTCTTTTCGATGTTTTCTTCGATCGGATAATGGGAACCGTCAAACATAATGGAGGAAAATCCTGCTTTGATACACTTATAGCAGCCCTCATAAGTACCATGATCCAGATGCAGTGCAACAGGAATGGTGATATTCAGTTCATCGATCATAGCGGATACCATAGCTGCTACGGTCTTGAAACCGGTCATGTATTTTCCTGCGCCCTCAGATACACCCAGGATAACAGGGGAATTTAATTCCTGTGCTGTTAAAAGGATGGATTTGGTCCACTCAAGGTTGTTGATATTAAACTGTCCTACTGCGTATTTGCCTGCTCTGGCTTTTTCAAGCATTTCTTTTGCTGATACTAACATTTTTATTCCTCCTTGAACATACTTGCAATTTTGCACTGTGTCCCGGATTTTCCGGACACCTGTCTTTGTTAAATATATAACTTTGTTATATTCTTAACGTACTAATTCATTATACTCTATCTTGTCCTAAATGGAAGCTGTTTTAAGCGATTCCAAGGATATTCTTTACAGTTTCACCATTTTATCCACATCGCATTCTGTATTGTGGCGGATCACTGCGCTACGCAGTTCTTCTACTGCCTTTGGAACCGGTGTGCCGGATACTTCAGACAGCTCATCTACTACTGCGAATTCATCCTTTCCTTCTACTGCAGACTTACCTTTAATGGCCTCTAAAACGCTGTGGGAGAACTTGTATGGGCTTGCGGTAGATGCGATCACAGTCTTGGTCTGATCCCCTGTTTCTGCCTTATATGCATTGTAAACAGTAGCAGCAACACCTGTATGGGTATCGATCAGGTATCCTGTATCTTCAAGATCTTGCTGATAGTTGCCTCATTCTGTGCCTCTGTAGCAAAACCGCCTCTGAAATCGGACATGAACTGGCGCATGCTCTCAGTTACTGTATAGCTTCCCTTTTCAGAAAGATCTTTCATAAGAGCTGCATCTGCTGCTGCATCGCAGCCTGTGCTTAAATAGATCAGTCGCTCTAAGTTGCTGGAGATCAGAATATCCATGGAAGGGGAATTAGTTAAGATAAATTCTCTCTTTCTGTCATAGGTTCCTGTTGTAAAGAAGTCATAAAGGACTTTGTTGTCATTGGAAGCGCAGATCAGGGTCTTGATCGGCACACCCATATGCTTTGCAAAGTAGGCTGCAAGGATGTTTCCAAAGTTTCCGGTTGGAACTACAACGTTGATCTCCTCGCCATTTTCGATCTGCTCATTTTCCAGAAGTTTTGCGTATGCGTATACATAATAAACTACCTGTGGAACCAGACGTCCGATGTTAATAGAGTTTGCGGAAGAGAACTGGAAGCCAGCCTCTGCCATTTCCTTTTCAGTTCTTTGTTACCGAACAGCTTCTTTACGCCGGTCTGCGCATCATCAAGTTTCCGTGGATAGCAACTACGCTGGTATTGTCACCTTTCTGGGTGCGCATCTGCAGCTCCTGGACCTTGCTGACACCGCCCTTTGGATAAAATACGATAATGCGTGTTCCAGGAACATCAGCAAAACCTGCCATAGCTGCTTTTCCGGTATCGCCGGAGGTAGCAGTTAAGATCACGATCTCCTTGTCTGCATGGTTCTTCTTTGCAGCTGTAGTCATAAGATGAGGAAGGATGGAAAGAGCCATGTCCTTGAAAGCAATGGTGCTTCCATGATAAAGCTCCAGGAAATAAGCGCCGTCTGCTTTTGCTAAAGGTGCGATCTCCTCTGTGTCAAACTTGTCATCGTATGCATTTGCGATACAGGACTTAATTCTTCCTCTGTATAGTCTGTCAGAAAAAGCTTCATCACTTCATAGGCTGTTTCCTGATAGGTCATTCCCGCAAGCTGCTCTAAGGTCTTGTCCAGCTTTGGGATCTCTGTAGGCATGAAAAGACCGCCGTCTTCTGCCAGACCCTTTAAAATGGCCTGTGATGCTGTAACGCCTTTCTGTCCGCCTCTGGTACTTTCGTAGGATAATGCCATGATCTTTCTCCCTCTCTTACTTTACTTTGATAAATTTTTTAATAACAAAATAAACATTGCACAGTTATTATTTATTCTGGTATTTAGTTTGGAAAAAGTGTAACATATTTCAATGCGTGCCGCAATATAAAAAAAAGTTTTTTGTACTTGACATTTGATTTTTACCTGCTTATAATGCAAAACATAAAATTTGAACTGACACTTAAGAAAAAAAAGGCGACGGTGCTGAAAGACAATTGCTCTCTCTGCGCTGTGGCCTTTTTCTTATTCCTGGCTTTTATTTTCAAGATTTTATTTTTAAGAAAGGCTGCACGTTCCGGCACACAGGATGCAGACGGTGAGAAATATGGCTGATATGGTAAAGTAGAACATCTTAAAAAAGAATTTCGGTGATCTGGAGGTTTTAAAGGATATTAACCTGACGGTAGCTGAAGGAGAAAAGCTGGTCATCATCGGGCCCTCCGGTTCCGGTAAGTCCACCTTTATCCGCTGCATCAATCACCTGGAAGAGCTACATCCGGCACTATTTCCATTGCAGGAACGCCTGTAACAAAAAAGAACCGCCTGGAAATGGCAAAAAAATATTCTTCCATGGTATTCCAGCAGTTCAACCTGTATCCACACCTGACCGTTCTGGAAAACCTGACACTGGCTCCTGTAAAACTTCAGCATGTGCCTAAGGACAAAGCCCGTGAAACTGCTTTAAAATGTCTGGACAGAGTTGGTTTAAAACAAAAGCCGGAAATTATCCTGCCCAGCTTTCCGGCGGACAGCAGCAGCGTGTGGCCATTGCAAGAGCCTTGTGTACCAACCAGCCTCTGATCCTTTTTGATGAACCTACCTCAGCACTGGACCCGGAAATGGTCCAGGAAGTTTTAAATGTTATGATCGAGCTTGCACACGAAAATATCACCATGATCTGTGTGACCCATGAAATGGCTTTGCAAGGCAGGTGGCTGACCGGGTAATATTTATGGACGGCGGCTATATTATAGAAGAGGGAACTCCGGAGCATTTCTTTACAGCACCGGAGCATGACCGTACAAAAGCATTTTTAAGTAAGATACTACATTAGTTATTTGTTATTATATTAACTGTTTATTTCTTCTCTCTGAGAAGGATTAAATATAGTAGTAATTTATTGTAGATAAGAGGAGGACACTGATTATGAAAAAAGAGTATTATCTATGGCAATGGCAACTGTAATGGCAGCTTCTTTAACTGCATGCGGATCCGGTTCTACAGCAACTACTGCTGCACCGACAGAAACAAACGCAGATACTTCTGCAGCTGCCTCCGAAGCCGCATCCGAAGCAGCAGGTTCTTCTGATGCTGATGTACAAAGATCATCGACCGCGGCGTATTAAAGGTAGGCTGCAAATCCGATGTTCCTAATTTTTCTCTCCAGAATACTGCAACCGGTGAATATGAAGGTTTTGAAGATGATCTGGCATATGAAATCGCCGGTGAGATCTTTGGCTGCTCCGCTGATGAAGCAAAGGAAAAGAAACTGGTAGAATTCCAGGGTGTTACAGCAAAGACCAGAGGACCTCTTCTGGAAAACGGTGAGATTGACCTGGTTATCGCAACCTTTACGATTACAGAGGAAAGAAAAGAGACCTACAACTTCTCCACACCTTACTATACAGATGCTGTAGGACTTCTGGTTAATAATGATTCCGGCATTGAGTCCATTGAAGACCTGAATGGAAAGATCATCGGTGTTGCACAGTCTTCTACCACAAAAGATGGCTTTACCTCTTATGTAGAAGAACAGAAACTGGATGTAAAGCCGGAATTCCAGGAATTTGACGGCTATCCTGCTTTAGCACAGACTCTTGCAACCAAGCAGATCGACTGCTTCTCTGTAGACCGTGCGATCCTTTCCGGTTATGTAAATGATTCTAACCACATTCTTCCAGACCGTTTCTGTGAGCAGGAATATGGCGTTGCTTCCGCAAAGGAAAATACAGGACTTGCAGACCTGGTTGATAAGAAAGTAACCTCCATGCTTTCTGATGGATCTATGAAAGCCCTTCAGGATCAGTGGGGACTGCAGTAAAATGCGCTTTGCATAAAATGTACTCCGGTACATTAAATATAAGTCAGAAAAGCAGAGGATGACAGATATGATAAAAGGTCTTTTTGATGGAAAACGCTGGGCCGCTTTGTGGAAAGCCGTTCCAGACTATTATGTACCCGGTTTTATAATGACCCTGAAGATTTCCGCAGCAGGTCTTCTGACCGCTCTTATTCTGGGGGTGATCTTTGGAACCTTTTCCACAATGAAATTTAAGCCTGCAAAGATCCTGTCACGTATCTATGTTGAATTTATCCAGAATACGCCTCTGGCTCTTCAGGTACTATTTTACTACTCTGTATTACCTTTACTTTTTCCAACTCCGGTTTCCGTATTCCAAAATTCGTTCTTGGCGTGATCGGCGTAGGCGTTTATCACGGAGCTTACATATCAGAAGTAATACGTACCGGTATTGAAGCCATTCCCAGGGGGCAGTCAGAAGCGGCTGCTCCCAGGCTTCTCTTATCTGGAAACCATGTATTATATCATACTCCCCCCAGACGATCCGGATCATCATGCCGCCTCTGGCCAACCAGGCGTTAAACCTGGTGAAAAACACCTCTATTCTTGCTATGGTGGCAGGTATGGATCTGATGTATTTTACCGATTCATGGGGTTCTGAACGAAACTTCTTCGCACAGGCTTATTTTACCAGCGCGCTTTTATATTTTATCATCTGTTTTCCGCTGGCACGACTTGCCAGATATCTGGAGATCCGTTCCATGCGTATGCCGGCGCCTAAAAAAATACTGTTTGAGGAGGAAGGCACATGCTGACATTATTTCACCAGATTTTTACACCTGCCAATACAGGTTTTATGTTAAAGGGACTGGGAATGACCATTGTCATTGCTGTATTAGCCATACTGATCAGTATGTTTTTCGGAACGATCCTGCTTTGATCCGCACCTATGCTTCCGGCCGTTTTAAATGGGCTGCCAGCCTGGTAGCCGTATATACGGAATTTTTCCGATGCACCCCAAACCTGCTGTGGATCTTATGGATCTATTTTACAGTAAAGGGAAATAAGATCGCTGTTTCTGTTTTTGCCATCTCCTTATTTACTTCTGCTGTTATGGCTGAAATTGTCCGCGGCGGTTTAAACTCCATTTCCAAAGGTCAGTTTGAAGCAGCCCAGTCACAGGGCTTTAGCTTTATCCAGACATTGTGGTATATCATTCTGCCTCAGACTTACCGCAAGATCATCCCGCTCTTTAAGCCAGGTGATCACAGTGATCAAAGATACTTCTTTCCTGAAAATGGTAGATGTGGCAGAGTTCATGCGCAACTGTGCGGTTGTTATGGGCAGTATCTATGACGTACGATGGAATGATCATGCTGATCGGTTTTGAAGCTCTCTGCTACTTTGTGATCTGCTTTGCACTTAGCTGTATTGTACGCAGTTACCAGAAAACCATCGTTACGGCTTAAGGAGGCCAGATGCTATGAGTAAATACACCATTACCATTACAAGGGAATTTGGAAGTCTGGGCCGTCCCATCGCCCATGCCCTTTCCCAGAAACTGGGAATTGAATATTATGACAGGGATATTGTAGATGAAGTGGCAAAACAGTTAAACCTCCCGGTATCCCAGATCAGTGATGCGGAAGAAAGCTCCCACAATCATTTCTTTTCCCACATGTTTCCCCTTGGTACAGACAAGGAATACATACAGGATATGATCTTTGATGTCCAGAAGGATATTATCCTGGATCTGGCAAGAAAGTCCAGTTGTATCATTGTTGGCCGCTGCTCTGATTTTCTCCTTCAGAATGAGGAAAATGTAGTGAACATTTTTATCTACGCGCCTTATAAAGCAAGGCTGGAAAACTGTATCCACAGTCTGGAAATGAGTGAAGATGAAGCCAAACGGATGATCATGAAAGTAGATAAAGCCCGGCTGGCTTATCACAAAAAGTATGCGGGATATACACCTTATGATCCCCTGCATAAACACCTTATGATCGATTCTTCTTTATTGGGGATCGAAGGAACTGCCGATATGATCGCAGAACTGGTAAAAAGGAAGTTTAAAGATCTGGTCTGAAAGATATGGCACACCAAAGCTGCAATAATGATACAATTTATAAAAGCTTTTGTAAATGAGGAATGCCTTTTTGCAAAAGCTTTTTGTGTTTTCTTTTGTGTTATACTCCATGGCAAATGAATGATGACAGCACCATAAATGCAAATGCTTGCGAGGTATAGATATGACATACGATAATATAGTAACCGGAACCTTTTTAAAAACGTCCTAACCGCTTTATCGCCTATGTGGAGGTAAAGGGGGATGTTAAGACCTGCCATGTAAAAAATACCGGCCGCTGCCAGGAGCTTTTAGTACCTGGATGTACCGTGGTTCTGGAATTTCATCCCAAGGCAAAGGAAATGAAGCGGAAAACGGAATATGACCTGATTGCTGTTTATAAAGGGAATCTGCTGATCAATATGGACTCCCAGGCGCCTAATCAGGCTGCTTTAGAGTGGATACGTGAGAAGGAGGCAAAAGGGCTTTCTTTAGAAAATGTTGGAATTCCAACGAATATACGAAGGGAAGTCACTCATGGTGAGTCCCGGTTTGACCTGGCTTTTGAATTAAAGGATGAGGTAACTGGTAAAACAGTTCCTGCTTTTATGGAAGTAAAGGGAGTAACTCTGGAAAAAGAGGGAAATGTATTCTTTCCGGATGCACCTACGATCCGGGGCGTGAAACATTTAAACGGGCTGATACAGGCAAAAAAGGATGGCTTTGAGACCTTTCTTCTCCTTGTGATCCAGATGAAAGGGATCCGGAAATTTTATCCTAATGATGAGACACATAAGGCTTTCGGGGATGCCCTGCGGGCAGCAGCTGCAGCCGGGGTACATATTTTAGCATATGATTGTATTGTGACGGAAAATTCTATGGATATGGATGAAAAAGTGGAAGTTGGATTACTGTATGATAATGATACAAGAACACATTGTGAATTGTAATCCAGCATCATATAGCCAACCATAACACGCATATATTTAAAAGAGTGGGAATATTGGACGTGAAACTGTGGTAGAACCTTTATCCGGCCTGGTCGAAGGTGAAATGGCTGAGGTAGTATGGATCATCTCAGAGGCAGATGTAAGAGAAATGCTTGGCCGAAGCGGATTTCTGTACGGAGAGGTCCTGACCTGTCTGTTAAAAAATCCGGCCCGGCAGCTGTGTATATACAGAATACGCAGGCGGGTGGTGGCTATACGGGAGGAATATACAAAAGAAATACTTGTACGGCGGATGCTATGAAAATAGACGACTGTGAAACCACAATCGCCTATTTTTATCCGGTTCGTAATGTTGTCAGATAGCAATGCCGCAAGGCCAAAAACATTTTACTCCGCCTGATCATTGGTCAGTTTCAATCTGTCTAATACATAGAATACAAGGCTCATTGCCATACCTACTACGCAGGCAAGTACCATTCCGGTAAGTTCGATATTACCAATACGCAGTGCTGCGCCGGAAAGACCAGTTACGAAGATAACGCTGGTGAGCATCTGGTTGCGGTTTTTGGAGTAGTCTACTTTGGAGTCTACCAGGATGCGCAGGCCGGAGGTTCCGATCATGCCGTAGAGCAGGAAGGAGATACCGCCGATCACAGGACCCGGGATGGTGCTGATGAGGCGGACAGCTTTCCTACGAAGGAACATATGATAGAAAGAATGCTGCGCCTGCAATCACACGGACACTGTATACACCGGTTACTGCCATTACACCGATATTCTCGCCATAAGTAGTAGTCGGTACGGAGCCGATCATACCGGAAAGCATGGTAGAGAAGTTATCTGCAAATAAGGATCTGTGAAGTCCCGGATCCTTTAACAGATCTCTTCCTACGATCTTACTGGTAACTACCTGATGTCCGATATGCTCGGAAATGATGACCAGGATAACAGGAAGGATGATCATGATCGCCTGAGCATCAAATTCGGTGAGGAAAATGAGGCATAGCGATGATCTTAGCTGCGGCTACTTCCTCAAAATCAACAATTCCGCAGATGATGCTGCTGCACAGCCTGCCAGAACTGCGATCAAGATTGGGATAACTGCCAGGAATTTGCGGAACAGGATGGAACCGAATACAGCTACGCCTAAAGTTACCATAAATACAATGATCTTTCTTGGATCAATGTTCTCATCCAGCAGACCTGCGTTGGAAGCTGCATTGGCGGATAATTCCAGACCGATCAGAGCTACTACCGGGCCCATGGCTGCAGGCGGAAGTACGATGTTGATCCAGTCTGTACCAAACTTATAGATAATAAGTGCTAAAATACAGCCGCAGAAACCAACTGCCACGAAACCGCCTAAAGCGTATTCATAGCCAAAATTCTGGATCACAATAGATGCAGGTGCCAGGAAAGCAAAACTGGAACCTAAGTAAGCCGGTGCTTTTCCCTTTGTGATCGCGATAAATAAAAGGGTTCCGATACCATTCATGAACAGTACGATCGCAGGGCTGATGCCAAAAAGGAAAGGCACCAGAACGGACGCGCCGAACATGGCAAACATGTGCTGGATACTTAAGGGTATCAGCAATTTTACAGGAACTTTTTCTTCTACCTGAATAATTCTCTTTTCCATTCTCTTCTCCTTTGATGTGTTATTTGCCCCGGAAAAATCCCAGGAGTACATTAATATTATCTTCTTCTGGGATGTACTCTTTTTCCACGTTCAAAGCAGCGTTCGCAGATGGAAAACGGATAATCCCAGGAAAGTTCTCTTCCACAGATTGTGCATTTTCGGGTGTAGCTGGCACATTCTGTCTTTAAAATACGGCTGATCTCTTCTTCTGTGTTCCTGCGCTCTTCCACCAGATTTTCTTCCTGAACAGGCAGTCCCACTTTTCTGGAAAACTGGAAATACAGATCCAGCATTTTATAATAGCTTTCCAGATCATACAGATCCGGTCCCGGACTGTATGGAAACTGCAGTTCTTCCACATCCCGGTAGTCCCGGCAGTAATCTTTCCACAGATCCATGACCAGCTTATTGTCAATGTCCACAGAGCAGGTGATCAGCTTATAGATCTCTTCTTTGGAAAATTCGTCCATATGATCCCGCTGTACATGCTCAAAGCTTACATACAGCGCAAGCAGTTCGTCTACTTCCATTTTTTTATAAATAGAAGGTGTTTCCATACTGGCCCATATTTTTACCAGTGTGTCGATCTCAGCCGGCAGCTTTAACAGCTGTTCCGGGAAGCCGATGTAGGCTTTCATAATGGGGATCGGACGCCGTTCCAGTCCGTCTTTTATTAATTCCAGATCGTCCAGCACGGCCACAAAACCTTCGTCATAGAGACCAAAACGCCCGGCCCGACCTGCGATCTGCTTGATCTCCTCTGGCAGAAGGCTTCTGCGGCCTACTCCGTCAAATTTCCGGGTCTCAATGAAAACAATACGGCGGATGGGCAGGTTTAAGCCATTCCAATGGCATCGGTACTGACTACCACTTCTGTCTCTTTTTCCAGGAAGCGGCGCACCTGCTCTCTTCTGGTGGCAGGAGGCAGACTTCCATAGATAACGCTACAATGGACTCCCTGGTTTTCCAGGTGGGCCGCCAGCGCCAGTACTGATTTCTTTGAAAATACGATAAGAGCATCGCCTTTTTTCAAATCTTTTTTCAGGGAATACGGCTTTTCTTCTAAGGTAAGCCTTGTATTTCGCTTATGACGGACGATCTTAAAGGTATCCCCACACCGTTTGATCATCTGCACGATAATATCTTCCGCCTCCGGAGCCATACACAGATGGATCTCCTCTGCACGAAGTCCCAAGACTGCCCTGGTCCAGTTGTGGCCTCTGTAGGGATCCGCTACCATCTGGCACTCGTCCACTACAGCTACGTCGAAATATTCGTGTTCATTTAACATTTCCACAGTACATGCCTGACAGCAGGCACCGGCCACTTCCAGTGTTTCTTCCCCGGTTATCATGGAACAGGGAATGTTTTCACCGTTTAGCCGGTCATAAACTTCCAGTGCCAGAAGTCTTAAGGGACCAAAATAGGCGCCGTGGGAAGCTGTTTTTAACCTTTCTAATGCATCGTGGGTCTTTCCGCTGTTTGTTGGTCCGATATGAAGGATAAAGCGGCGCTTCATGGCCCTGGTCTCCGGATATTCATCCTCCGGGCGGCGTTTTACAGACTCCCGTATTCCCTTTTTAATAGTCTTTGGAAGATAAAACAGCTGATAAGCCCGCTCTAAGGAGTTGGTAAGAAGGTAGCGGCGGATGCCTGCATTTTTAATACATGCTCCAGCTCTTCTTCTGTCAGCTCCGGCAGGTATTCCATATCTTTTGCTGCCAGCATCCCGCAGAAATCTTCCATTTTTTTCCAGTTTTCTTTTAACTGGTCCAGGGCCGGGCCCGGTTTTAAACGTTCTTCCTTGTGCATGAGATAGGCACACACTTTTGCAAACATGGCATGGATATCGTTTAATTCATTTGGCTTTTCCACCCCGTTTAAAGTCTCCTGGCTTAAACGATTTAAGCGGTGTTTTAAGTCCGCGCCTGTCATGGAGCGGTATCGTTTATTGGCTGTTCCAAAAAACAGCTCTTTATAATACTGCCCCAGATAGGCCAGACATTCTTCTTTTATTTCCATGGATGTCCTCTTTTATTCATGGCGATATCACCCTCAGGTGACATGTCCGTTTTCTTATATCCGCCACAAGGGGCTGCTGCAAAATTTTAAGGCATCCTGCAGCAGCCCCCTGTGTTTCTTGTGGTCCCGCCTGTAAGTGCGCGGAACTTATGATCCGCACCGTCATCTGGCTAAACCATGGTGGTATCTACAAAATTTCAAATCCGGTAATGCCAAAGCTTGCACTGACACTGTTGATCCCTTCTACGATCTCTTCTCTGGAATAGTTTGCCATGAAAAGTGTATCATCATCTAACTGGTTTAAATACATATAGAAAGTCAGTGCCATTTCCAGATGTTCTGTGTCGTTTTCATCCAGATTTTCGTAAAGCTGGTTCTCTGCTTCGTTGATCTCACCTGCATCTACCAGATCACGTCAGTTTCCGATAAATACGGTCTGTATCGCTGTATTTATCCTCTGTATCCGGAGGCATAATTGATCTCGTTTTTCCAAGTGCCAGTC
>ENA-OQHP01000225-OQHP01000225.1-human-gut-metagenome-genome-assembly--contig:-NODE-225-length-19100-cov-2.016866_pt1 | contig 19100 bp, 38 predicted proteins | sample MGYA00242563_ERZ504717 | MGnify/ENA primary metagenome ERZ504717 (study PRJEB26092, sample SAMD00036212) | human gut metagenome | host: Homo sapiens | study: EMG produced TPA metagenomics assembly of... | reverse complement strand
CGCGGCTGCCGAGCGCATCCGGGCGGCATGCGCGCCGTCATCAAGCTCGATGCGGCGCAAGTCGAGAACCTGGCTGCGCAGGCCGGCGAGGACTGCTGGCCGGTCAACTACAACAGCCCGCAGCAGATGGTTGTGGCCGGAGCGCCCGAGGCGCTGCAGGCGCTCGACGACCTAGTAAAGAGGCTGGCGGCCGCGCTATGAAAGTCGCGGTGTCGGGTGCATTTCATAGCCCCTATATGGCAGAGGCGACTGAGGGGCTGGCGACGTATATCCAAGACGGCCACGCGCCGTCTCCGCTGCTGATTCCGGTCATGGCAAACATGACGGCGGCGCCCTATCCGGCGGATCCGCGAGCAGCATCGGATGTCTTGGCCAACCAAGTGAGCCATGCCGTGCGCTGGGTCGACACGCTGCATGCTCTGCAGGATCAAGCATCGACACGTTTATTGAGGTTGGCCCTGGCAAAACGCTGTCCGGCCTGGTCAAGCGTACGTTGAGCGACGTTCGCGTGTATTCGTGCGAAACAGCCGAGCAGGTCGCAGCTATTGCCGATGAGCTCGCATAGCCCACAGGGCTGTAACCCGAAAGGAATGACATGGGCAACTTGAACAACGGCGCGCTCGAGCGCAACGATTCACGTCGCGTGGCACTGATCACGGGCGGCTCGCGTGGTATCGGCCGCGCTTGTGCGGTTGGCCTGGCGGAGGACGGCTTTGATATCGCCGTCGTCTATGCCGGTAGCGTCGATGCGGCGCGCGAGACGTGCGAAGCCTGCGAGGCCGCTGGTGCCACAGCTCGCGCGTATCAATGCGATGTGGCCGACCCCGATGCCGTCAATGCGTGCATCGAGGCCGTGTTCAACGACTTTGGTTCGATTTGGGCGCTCGTCAATAACGCCGGGATCACTCGCGATGGGCTGCTTATGCGCATGGGCGACGATGCCTTCGATCGCGTGCTCGATGTCAATCTCAAGGGCACGTTCAATACAACACGCGCGCTCACCAAGACCTTTATGCGCCAGCGTGGCGGCTGCATCGTCAACATGAGCTCGGTCGTGGGCCTGATGGGCAATGCCGGGCAGGCCAACTACGCTGCCTCCAAGGCGGGCGTGATTGGCCTGACCAAGGCAGTAGCGCGTGAGCTTGCGCCCCGCGGCGTACGAGTGAACGCAGTTGCCCCCGGGTTTGTCGAGACGGATATGACGGCAAAGCTCTCGGAGAAGGTTCGCGCGGCAACCGAGGAGCAGATTCCCCTAAAGCGTATGGCGCAGCCCGAGGAAGTGGCCGGCGTGGTGCGCTTTTTGGCGAGCGATGCGGCTGCCTACATTACGGGCGAGGTCGTACGCGTCGACGGCGGAATGGCGATGTAGAAACCAGAGCCACACAACGGCTTGGATGAGGAGACCATGATGGAACAGAGAGTTGCAATCACCGGCATCGGTGCCGTATCGCCGCTCGGCAACACCGCGCTTGCCACCTGGGCGGCAATGTGTGCCGGCACGTGCGGCATCGGCCCGATCACGCACTTCGATACCGATGCGTTTGCCGTCAAGGTGGCGGCCGAGGTCAAGGGCTTTGACGGCAACGAGTACTTTGGCAAGCGTGACGCCAAGCACCTGGACCCTGCGTTCAGTTTGCCCTGGCAGCGTCGGACGAGCCATGCACGATGCGGGCCTCGATGTTGAGGGCGCGGTCGATCGCGATCGCCTGGGTGTCTATGTGGGCTCGGGCGTGGGCGGCATGCAGACGCTTGTCGACAACGTCCACACGATTGCCGATCGCGGGCCTCGTCGCGCATCGCCCTACATGATTGCGATGATGATTCCCAACATGGCTTCGGGCAACATTGCGATTCGCCATAAGGCAAAGGGCCCGACTCTGCCCGTCGTGACCGCCTGCGCGACTTCTGCCCATGCGGTGGGCGAGGCGTTCCGCGCCATCAAGCACGGCTATGCCGACGCGATCCTCGCGGGCGCGCCGAGGCCGCCATTATCCCCGATGCTGTTGCGGGCTTTACGTCCTGCCGTGCATTGACCACCAACCCCGATCCCGCGACGGCCTGCCGCCCGTTCGATGCAGACCGCGACGGCTTTGTGATGGGCGAGGGCGCTGCGTGCTCGTGCTCGAGGGCATGGAGCATGCACGGGCCCGCGGTGCGCACATTTACGCCGAGGTCGTGGGCTACGGCAACACCGATGACGCTACCACATCACGAGTCCCGACCGGATGCGGCAGGTATCGCCCGTGCGATATCGATGGCAGTGGCCGAGGCGACGTCAAGCCTTCCGAGGGCCTCTACATCAACGCCCACGGCACATCGACCAAGCTCAACGATTCGTCCGAGACGGCGGGCATTAAGCGTGCGCTCGGCGAGGACGCGGCGCGCACCGCACATGTCTCGTCGACCAAGTCGATGACCGGCCATATGATCGGCGCCACGGGTGCCATCGAGGTCATGGCTTGCGCCATGGCGCTCGAGCAGGGCGTGGTGCCGCCGACCATTAACTACCACACACCCGATCCCGCCTGCGATCTTGACTACACGCCCAATCGCGCGGTTCGCGCCGACCTTACCTGGGCGCTTTCGACCAACCTAGGCTTTGGCGGGCACAACGCCGCCATCGCGCTGCGTAGATATACGAGGAGCTAGAGCATGGATTCCAAAAGACTTGCCGAGATAGCCGATGTGATGGAGGACCGCGGCCTCACGCGCGTGCGCGTTGAGGAGCCCGATGGCACCGCGGTCGAACTCGAGCGCGCGAGCGCCGCACAGCCGGTTGCCGTGCCCATGCCCATGCCGAGCGCTATGGCCGCTCCAGTTGCAGCTCCCACAGTTGCGCCTGCCGCACCGGAGCCCGCCGCGCAGACACCTGCCGCCGCACCGGAGCCCAAGGGCACTGAGGTGACCGCTCCCATGGTCGGCGTTTCTATGCTGCCCCGGCGCCGGGCGACGAGCCGTTTGTGCACGTGGGCTCTAAGGTCAAGGCCGGCGAGACCCTCTGCATCATCGAGGCCATGAAGGTTCTCAACGAGGTGACGGCCGAGGCAGACGGTGAGGTGCTCGAGATCTGCGTGGCCGACGGCGACCTCGTGGAGTTTGGCAGCTGCCTCATGAGGATCGGATAGGTGATATCCATGAACAAAGAAGAGCTCAAGAAGCTGTTACCGCATCGCGAGCCGATGCTTTTGCTCGACGAAGCCGAGCTGGTGGGCGACGAGGCCCACGGCAAGATCACGATTACAGGCGACGAGTACTTTTTGCAGGGACATTTTCCGGGAAACCCGGTCGTCCCCGGCGTGATTCAGTGCGAGATGCTCGCCCAGAACTGCTGCGTGCTGCTGATGGGCGATGAGGAGGCGCGCGGCGCGACGCCGTTCTACACGAGTCTGGACAAGGTGCGCTTTAAGCGTCCGGTGCGCCCGGGCGACACGGTGGATCTAGTGTGCTCCATCACGCGTGCGCGCGGGCCGTTCCGCTTTGCGACGGGTACTGCGAGCGTCAACGGTGAGGTTTGCTGCCGCGCCGATATGTCTTTTGCACTCATGCACGAAAGTTAAGGAAGGCTCCATGTTCGACAAAGTGCTCATCGCCAACCGCGGCGAAGTCGCGGTCCGTGTTATCCGCGCGTGCCGCGATATGGGCATCAAGACCGTCGCCGTTTATTCCACGGCCGATGCGGACGCGCTACACGTGCAGCTTGCCGACGAGGCGTATTGCATCGGCGGCCCGCGTCTTGCCGAGAGCTACCTCAACGACGATGCCGTGCTCACCTGTGCCGTGAAGTCGGGGGCAAAGGCAATTCATCCCGGCTATGGCTTTTTCTCCGAGAAGGCGAGCTTCGTGCGCGACTGCGACAAGTATGGCCTGGCGTTTGTCGGTCCTTCGGCCGAGGTGATCGACAGCATGGGCGACAAGGACGCCGCGCGTCGAAACGGCCGCCGCGGCGGGCGTGCCCATCGTGCCGGGCTGCGATTTGCTCAAAAGTCCCGAGGAGGCAACGGCCGAGGCCGAGCGCATTGGCTGCCCCGTGCTTATTAAGGCGCGCGCGGGCGGCGGCGGTCGCGGCATTCGCAAGGTCGAGCGCGTGGAAGATGCGGCAAAGGCGTTCATCGAGCACGTGCCGAGGGCGAGGCCGTCTTTGGCGACGGCGAGTGCTACATGGAGAAGTTCGTCGCGCCGGCGCACCATGTCGAGGTGCAGATTATGGCCGATAAGCAGGGCCATGTGTTTTCGCTCGGCGAGCGCGAGTGCTCGGTTCAGCGTCGCAACCAAAAGCTGATCGAGGAGAGCCCCGCGCCGTGCCTCGACGGACGCGACGACATTCGTGCTCGCATGCACAAGGCAGCGCGTGACCTGGCTCGTGCCGTCGGCTACGAAGGAGCCGGTACCATCGAGTTCCTGTATTCGGACGACGGCAGTTTCTACTTCATGGAAATGAACACGCGCTTGCAGGTGGAGCATCCGGTTACGGAGTTTGTGACCGATACCGACTTGGTCAAGTGGCAGCTGCGCGTGGCAGCCGGCCAGCCTCTGCCCTTTGAGCAGGAGGACATGCCGGTTCGCAACCACGCCATGGAGTGCCGCATCAATGCCGAAACGCCGGACTTTCTGCCGTCATGCGGAACGGTCACCGCGTTGCGTGTGCCGGGTGGTCCGCGCGTACGCTGGGATTCCGCCATGTTTACCGGTGCGAACGTTCCGCCGTACTACGACTCCATGCTCGGCAAGCTCATCGTGTGTGCGCCACGCGCGACGGCGCCATTCGCAAGATGCGTTCGGCCCTGGGCGAGCTCGTGATCGAGGGCGTGAGCGAAAACAGCGAGCTTCAGCTCGACGTGCTGGCAAACGATGAGTTCTTGTCGGGCATGTATCACACCGATTTGATGGGGCATCTCTATGCTGATGAATAGAAAAGCGAAGACGGTCAACGTCCTCGAGGGCCGATGACCGAGTCATGTGCCGAGTTTCCCGCGCGCCACGTGTTTATCAAGTGCCCGGGGTGCCGCCGTGTGATCGATGAGGCACGCCTGCACGACAACCTCGAGGTCTGTCCTCGTTGCGGCAAACACTTTCGCGTGAGCGTCGCGCGCGCATGCGCATGACGGTCGACGAGGGCACGTTTGAGGAATGGGATGCCAATCTGGCGTCGGAGGACTTCCTCTCGTTTCGCGGTTATGCCGACAAGCTCAAGGGCGCGGTCGAGCGTTCGGGCGAGCGCGATGCCGTTGTGTGCGGCAGGGGCAAAATCTGCGGTTGCGATACGGCGCTCTTCTTTATGGATGCCAACTTTATGATGGGCTCGATGGGTTCCGTGGTGGGCGAGAAGATCTGTCACGCATTTGAGCGTGCGACCGAGCTGGGATTGCCAGTCGTCGGCTTTACCGTTTCGGGCGGTGCGCGCATGCAAGAGGGCGTGACATCGCTCATGCAGATGGCCAAGATTTCTGCGTCGGTTAGGCGCCACAGCGAGGCGGGCGGCCTGTATATCACGGTGCTCACCGACCCCACGACCGGAGGCGTAACCGCGAGCTTTGCCATGGAGGGCGACATTATCCTGGCCGAGCCCGATGCCCTGACGGCATTTGCGGCCCGCGCGTGATCGAGCAGAACATGCACAAGCGCCTGCCCAAGGGATTCCAGCGCTCCGAGTTTTTGCTGGAGCACGGCTTTTGCGATGCCGTTGTTCCGCGTGGCGAGATTGCGCTCACGGTAGGCGAGCTGCTGGCGCTGCACGAAGGGCACGCGCCGGCCTGGGGGCACCGCACGAGATCGTGCATACGGGTCGCCGCGGCAAAAAGCTGGGACATCTGTTTAAGCGCTCGACGGCACCAAAAACCGCGCTCGAGATTGTCAAGCAGACCCGCTCGGCAGATCGCGCCACGGCGGGTGAGATGATCTCGCTGGGCCTGGATGGATTTGTGGAGCTGCACGGCGACCGTTACTTTGGCGACGACGCCGCTGTGTTGGCTGGCATTGGCTGGAAAGACGGACGCCCCGTAACGGTTATCGCCATCGAGCGCGGCACCACGACCAAAGAGCGCATGCGCCGCAACTTTGGTATGGCACATCCCGAGGGCTACCGCAAAGCGCGTCGCCTTATGCGCCAGGCCGAAAAGTTTGGTCGACCGGTTCTGTGCCTGGTCGATACCTCGGGCGCGTTTTGCGGCATCGGTGCCGAGGAGCGCGGCCAGGGTGAGGCGATCGCCCAGAATCTCATGGAGATGAGCGGCCTTAAGACGCCGATTGTCTCGGTGGTGACGGGCGAGGGCGGTTCCGGCGGCGCGCTGGCGCTGTCCGTGGCCGACCGCATCCTGATGCTCTCGAGCTCGGCCTATTCGGTCGTGAGCCCCGAGGCCTGTGCGTCGATCCTGTGGAAGGATACCGAGCGCGCGAATGAGGCCGCCGAGCGCTTAAGCTCACGGCCCCCGATCTGCTGGCGCTCGGCATCATCGACGGCATTGTCGACGATAGGGGCCTGTCACATGAGGAGATCGCCGGTGCCGTCATGTCCTCGGCATTTGATGCCTTCGATACGCTTGGGCGGCTCGACGACGCGACCCTCACAAACCTCCGCTACGAAAAGTACCGCGCAATCGGTCGGTACCGCACGATGTGACAAAGGGACAGTCCGCATGTCACATTGGGAAAGGCGTTCCATGTCACAAGTTTCTAACACCTCTTTTACAACGACGGTTTCATCAAACGCCATGGCCGTGGTGGACTATCTGTCCAAAAGCATGATGTCGGCGCTGCCGTTTATTGTCTGCGCGGCGTTGTTTCGCACCGTCGCCGTCATTATGGGCGAAGGCATGCTGGGTCTGTGGTCTGCAGATTCCGATATCTATCGCCTGCTCTACAGTTGCTCTATAACGCCGGCTACTACTTTTTGCCCATTATCTTGGTTGGGCGGCCGCCCGCCAGCTCGGTTGCTCGGAGCAGCTGGGCATGATGCTGGGCGGCGTATTGATTGCGCCCGATCTGCTTAAGCTCGTCGATGTCGCATCGACGACGGCGGCATCGATGACTTCCGTGTATGGTCTGTTTCCCGCGCCGGTCAACGATTACACAACGACTGTTATTCCGGTTCTCATCTCGGTGCCCGTGCTATGGCGAGTGGAGTGTTTCTTTCAGCGCGTTATCCCTCAGGCCGTGGCGTTTTCGTTCGTTCCGTTTGCGACCATGCTCGTTATGGTTCCGGTTTCGCTGTGTATTACGGCGCCGGCGGGCAGCTATCTGGGCATGCTGTTGGGCCAACTTATGTTTATGCTTGGCAATTCCGGTGGCATCGTGTCGCTGCTCACGCTCATGGGGCTTGCCGCGGGTTGGGAGTTTCTTAAGATTGCGGGCGTCAGCAACGTTGTCCTATCGCTTGCGTACGCGCAGTTTATGAGCGTGGGAACGGATTCGTGCATTCTCATTGCCGCGACAATGGCGACGTTCGCCGTTTGGGGCATGCCCTTTGGTGCGTCGCTCCGCGTTGCGGATAAGGATGAGAAGGCGCTCATGCTGGGCTATTCAATCTCGGGCGTGCTTGGCGGCGTAAGCGAGCCGGCGCTGTACGGCTGCGGCTTTAAATATGGCAGGTGCCTGACGTGCATGGCCATTGGCGGCGCGTCGGAGGCCTTGTTGCAGCCGTGGGCCACGTTACGGCCTATACCATCGGCATGACGAATGTCCTCATGGTCATTGGCTTTGCCACGGGCGGTATTTCGAACCTGCTGTGGTGCTGCGTTGCCGGCGGCACGGCATTTGCGGCGTCTGCGGCGCTGAGCTACTGCTTTGGCGTGGTGGCCGACGAAGGGCGAGCCGACGGGGACGGAGCCGATTCACCCGAAACCTCGAAGAGCGTGGCCGAAGTAAGCGCGTAAACCTGTGCGACACAAGACGATTCCTTTGCCATATTCCAAGGCCGTGGCCCGTGTGGGTTGCGGCCTTTTTGTATCTGGGGGACAAAGTGGCTACACTACAATCCGTTTGAGCAATAGATATATAGGTAGTACCGTGGGGGCGGATGTAGATGGTCGAGTGGATTGTTAAGCGTGCGCAGGGCGACCGTGCGCGCGTGGGCACGTTGACGGGCGTTGTGTGTATTCTCGCCAATGTGGCACTATGTGCTGCGAAGGGCACAATTGGCGTGGTTTCGGGATCGGTTTCGATCGTGGCGGATGCATGAACAACCTGTCCGATGCCAGCTCGAATATCGTGAGCGTGCTGGGCTTTAAGCTGGCGAGCAAGCCGGCCGACCCCGAGCATCCTTACGGCCACGGTCGCTATGAGTATCTCTCGGGTCTGGTCGTGGCGGCGCTCGTGCTGCTGATTGGCGTTGAGTTGGTGAAGTCCTCGGTCGAGCGCGTCATCCACCCGAGCCTGTCGAGTTCTCGCTTGCCCTGGTGGCAGTTCTAGTGCTTTCGATGGCCGTAAAGCTCTGGATGGCGGCCCTCAACCAAAAGCTCGGTGACCGCATTGAGTCCGAGACGCTGCATGCGACCGCTCAGGATTCCAAGAACGATGTCCTGGCCACGGGCGCTGTGCTGGCGTGCGCGATTGTTTCCCAGGTGACGCATATCAATCTTGATGCCTGGGTTGGACTTGCCGTTGGCGCCTATATTGGCTGGAGCGGCTTTGAGCTTATCCAAGATACGGTGAGCCCGCTTTTGGGCCAGCGCCCGATCCCAAGTTGGTCAAGCACATCCGAGACAAGATCATGAGCTACCCCGGCGTTTTGGGCGTTCATGACCTAATGGTTCACGACTATGGCCCGGGCAGGAAGTTCGCAAGTGCGCACGCCGAGATGGCGGCCGAGGCCAGCCCGCTGGAAAGTCACGACACGCTCGATAACATCGAGCAGTCGTTTAGGGACGAGGATGGCATGATCGTCACGCTCCATTACGATCCCATCGTGACCGACGATTCAAAGGTGGCGAGCATGCGCCTGCGCATCAACGCCATGGCCCAAGAGATCGATAGCCGCCTTTCGATTCACGATCTGCGTTGCGTGCCGGGCCCCACGCACACCAATGTGATCTTTGACTGCGTGCGACCCTCGGATCTGCGAATGAGCGCCGAGGACCTAAAGCACGAGTTGGCGAAACGGGTCGAGTCGGAATACCCCAAGTCGATTGCCAAGATTACGATCGACGAAGACTACGTAGGCATACCCACGAGTAGGGCTGTGCCGGCAAAGCAAGTTATACAGAAGGGAGAATATGAAGAGGCTGTATCTGCTCCGTCACGGCCAGACGGAATTCAACGTCAAAAAGCTGGTCCAGGGCCGCTGCGATTCACCTTTGACCGACCTGGGCCGCAAACAAGCGGGAATGGCAGCCGCATGGCTCAAAGCCCACAACGTCGTCCCCGACAAAGTGGTCTCCTCACCTTTGGGCCGAGCCATGGCCACGGCAGGCCTCGTCGCAACCGAGCTCCTCGGCCCGGACGCAGCAGTCGAGTCCTGCGAAGGCATCATCGAGCGCTGCTACGGCACCTTCGAAGAAGCCCCCACGACGCCCTGCCCACCGACGTCTGGGATCCGGGCGAGGACCTGGTCCCCTTCGGAGGAGAGGGAAGCAAAGCGTTACAAGAACGCATGGTAGCCACCCTCACCAATATCATGGGCTCCGAGGGCATCGAAACCCTCTTAGCAGTAAGCCACGGCAGCGCCAGCCGCCAATTCATCAAGGCTGCAGCTCCAGAGGGCTTCGAGCTCCCAGCAAAACTCCCCAACTGCGCCATCATGATCTTCGATTTTGATGAGGCAAAGCCACAAGCAGAAGGCGAGCCAATGCAATGCAAGTTCACCCTCCAGCAAATAGTGGACCCCCAACAAAGTCATTAGCCTGAGCGAGCAAGGTTTAGCAGACATCAACGTGGCGTTCCCAGTGTGCGGCGGAGGGGGCGGGCCTGAGACATATTAAGGTTGTCGCGAGTTCCGCACGAACAGGAGAGCACTTAATGTGCTCTCCGTCGTGAGCAGGACTGTAGAGCAGCAACCTTAATATGTCTCAGGCCCGCCCCCTCCGCCGCACACTGAACGTGCCACGCACTTTACCTGCGTAAACAATGTGAGTGAAATATGAATCTCGATGGATACGCCCGCACCCGTGTATACTAAACAGCTGTGTGTAACCAGGGAGTATTCTGGCTGGACAAAATGCCTGCTTAATAGGGTTGTCAGGTAGTCCGGACGCAATACAAGACTGGGGAGCACGTCGTGTAAGTAGTGGTCCTCTAGGGGCGTACGCTCGGTGGTGTACGCATTGTCCCAAGACCACGCGAGAGTTGGGATCATATCTTGATCAGCATGATTCTCGGCCGCAAGATTGGCATGACCCAGGTTTGGGACGAGGACGACAACGTCGTTCCCGTCACGGTCATCCAGGCTGGCCCCTGCGCTGTCTCGCAGGTTAAAACTCAGGCAACCGACGGCTATGACGCCGTCCAGATCGGTTTCGGCGACATCAAGGCCAAGAACGTGAACAAGCCCATGGCTGGTCACTTCGCCAAGGCCGGCGTCGAGCCTGTCCGCTTCCTTCGTGAGGTCCGCGTCGAGAACGGCGAGGAGCACAAGGTCGGCGAGGTCGTCACCGTCGCTGATTTCGCTGATGTCGAGAAGGTCGACGTCATCGGTACCTCCAAGGGTAAGGCTTCCAGGGTCGCATCAAGCGCTGGGGTCAGCGCCGCGGTCCTATGACGCATGGTTCTCACTTCCAGCGTCACCCCGGTTCTATCGGTCAGTGCGCCTATCCTGCGCGCGTCCTCAAGGGCGTCAAGATGGCCGGTCACATGGGTAACGAGCGCGTTACCGTCAAGAACCTTTCCGTTGTCCGCATCGATGCCGAGCAGAACCTCATCTTGGTCAAGGGCGCTGTCCCGGGTGCCAAGAATGGTCTCGTCGCCATCCGTATGGCCTAAGGCCCAGCCATTTAGCCCAGCGTCATACCAAGGAGAACACTTAAATGGCAAAGTTTGAAGTAAAGAACAGCGAGGGCAAGAAGGTCGCCGAGGCCGAGCTCGCCGCTGAGGTGTACGGCATCGAGCCGAACATCCACGTTATGCACCACATCGTCAAGTGCCAGATGGCCTCTTGGCGTCAGGGCACCCAGTCCGCTAAGGGCCGCTCTGAGGTTTCCGGTGGCGGCAAGAAGCTTGGCGTCAGAAGGCACCGGCCGTGCCCGCCAGGGTTCCATCCGTGCTGCCCAGTGGCGTCACGGTGGCGTTGTCTTCGCCCCAAGCCCCGTTCCTACGCTAAGCGTATGAACAACAAGGAGGTCAAGCTGGCTATGCGCTCCGCGCTGTCCGCCAAGCTGGCCGATGGCGAGCTCGTGCTCGTCGACGACTACGGCTTCGAGAAGCTTCCACCAAGGCTGCCGTCGCCATGCTCAAGGCTCTCGGCCTTGAGGGCAAGCGTCTGACCATCATCGTCCGCGATGAGGACGTCAACGCCTACCTGTCGTTCCGCAACATTCCCAAGACGTTCATCATCACCGCCGACGAGGCCAACACCTACGATCTCGTCAACAACAACGCTGTGCTGATGCCCGCCGACATCGCCGCTCACTTCGGGGAGGTGCTTGCATAAATGACCGCCCACGAGATCATCATCCGTCCGATCGTGTCCGAGCGTTCCTTCTCCGGCATGGAGCAGAACAAGTACACGTTCGAGGTCGCCAAGGATGCTAACAAGTATCAGATCAAGGACGCTGTCGAGGAGATCTTCGGCGTCAAGGTCGTTCGCGTGAACACCCTGACGGTCAAGCCCAAGACCAAGCGTGTGCGCTATGTCGCCGGCAAGACCCGTTCTTGGAAGAAGGCCATCGTCACGCTGGCCGAGGGCGACACCATCGAGGTCTTTGGCAACCAGGCCTAAGACTCGCTGCTGTTGAGTGAGCTCATGCCTCCCAAATAGGGGAGGCGAGAGCTCAAGGTTTTGGGCGTATAAAATGGACACGCCCGGAACCGTGTATACGTCCGGTGTCATCGCACCCGAGGCAGAACCTCGAATCCCTGTCTGCGATGGCTAACGGATTCCTATTGAAAGGGATTGTAATGGCTGTAAAGCACCTTAAGCCGACCTCCGCTGGTAGGCGTTGGCAGACGATCTCCGACTTCTCCGAGATCACCTGCACCAAGCCCGAGAAGTCTCTTCTCGAGCCCCTGCCCAAGAAGGCCGGTCGTAACAACAACGGCCGCATCACCACCCGCCACCAGGGCGGCGGCGTGAAGCGTCGTTACCGCGTGATCGACTTCAAGCGCAACAAGGACGGCGTGCCCGCCAAGGTTGCCACGATCGAGTACGATCCGAACCGTTCCGCTCGCATCGCTCTGCTGCACTACGCTGACGGTGAGAAGCGCTACATCCTGGCCCCCAAGGGCCTCGAGGTCGGTCAGACCATCATGTCCGGTTCTGACGCCGACATCAAGCCGGGCAACGCTCTGCCCCTCGCCGACATCCCCGTCGGTACGCTCATCCACGCCGTCGAGTTCCAGCCGGGCAAGGGCGCTGCTATCGCCCGTTCCGCCGGTACTCTGCCAGCTGATGGTAAGGAGGCAAGTACGCTATCGTCCGTATGCTTCCTCCGAGATGCGCCGCATCCTCGTTACCTGCCGCGCCACCGTCGGTGAGGTCGGCAACGCCGATCACTCCAACATCGTCATCGGCAAGGCCGGCCGTAAGCGTCACATGAACGTGCGCCCGACCGTCCGCGGTACCGTCATGAACCTGTCGACCACCCGCACGGCGGTGGCGAGGGCAAGAACCACACCTCTGGTCGTCCCTCCGTTACCCCCTGGGGTAAGCCGACGAAGGGCCTTCGTACGCGCAAGAAGAAGAAGGTCTCGAACCAGCACATCATTCGTCGCCGTAAGAAGTAATTTCGGATACCGAGTTTTAGGAGAAAGCACTTATGAGCAGAAGTCTCAAAAAGGGCCCGTTCGTGGAGACTCGCCTTCTCTCGCGTATCACCGCGATGAACGAGGCTGGCAAGAAGGACGTCGTGAAGACCTGGTCCCGCGCGTCCACCATCTTCCCCGAGATGGTTGGTCACACCATCGCCGTCCACGACGGCCGCAAGCATGTGCCGTGTATGTTACCGAGTCCATGGTTGGTCACAAGCTCGGCGAGTTCGCGCCGACTCGTACGTTCCGTGGCCACAAGGCCAAATAGGGGGTTAACCGTAAATGGCAACTAAGTCTATTGAAACTGAGGCCACCGAGGTTCGCGCCGTCGCTAAGTACGTGCGTGTTTCCCCCAGCAAGGCCCGCCTGGTGGTCGATCTGATCCGCCGCAAGCCTGTCGCTCAGGCCTTCGACATCCTCCACTTCTGCGACCGCGCCGTCGCCGTGGATGTCGAGAAGGTTCTCCGTTCCGCCGTTGCGAACGCCGAGAACAACAACGGTCTGCGTGCCGACAACCTGGTTGTCGCCGCTGCCTATGTTGACGAGGGTCCGACGCTTAAGCGCATCCGTCCCCGCGCCAAGGTTCCGCTTCTCGCATTCTGAAGCGTACTTCCCACATCACCGTCGTCGTTGCTCCTCGAAAGGAGGCGTAAAGCTGTATGGGTCAGAAAGTCTACCCCACCGGCTTCCGTCTTGGCATCACCGAGAACTGGCGCTCCCGCTGGTTCGCAGAGAAGGATTACGCTAAGACCCTCGGTAACGATCTCGAGATCCGCAAGTACCTCGAGAAGCGTCTTTCCCGCGCAGCTGTCTCCCGCGTCGAGATCGAGCGCGCTGGCGACAAGGTGAAGGTCATCATCCTCACCGCTCGCCCCGGCGTTGTCATCGGTAAGAAGGTGCCGAGATCGATACCCTCCGCACCGAGCTCGAGAAGGTCGCTGGCGTCTCCAAGGGCCAGCTCTCCGTCGACGTTGTCGAGATCAAGCGCCCCGAGCTCGACGCCAACCTCGTTGCTCAGTCCATCGCTGAGCAGCTCGAGGGCCGCGTTGCCTTCCGTCGCGCTATGCGCAAGGCTGTCCAGTCTGCCCGCAAGGCCGGCGCCAAGGGCATCCGTATCCAGTGCTCCGGTCGTCTCGGCGGTGCGAGATGGGCCGTCGTGAGTGGTACCGTGAGGGTCGCGTGCCTCTGCACACCCTCCGCGCCAAGATCGACTACGGCACGGCTGTCGCCAGCACCACCATGGTGCCTGCGGCGTGAAGGTCTGGATCTACCTGGGCGAGAAGCTCCCGGGCCAGCCTGTTCCCAACCCTGCACTCGAGGGCTCTTCCCGTCCTCGTCGTCGTAACTCCGAGAGGAGGGGTCAGTAGTGCTTGCCCCTAAGCGTATTCTTCACCGCAAGGTGCAGCGTGGCTCCATGAAGGGCCAGGCCAAGGGTAATACCGAGCTGCATTTCGGCGAGTTTGGTATCCAGGCTCTCGAGGCCCATTGGATCACCAACCGTCAGATCGAGGCCGCTCGTATTGCCATGACCCGCTACATGAAGCGTGGCGGTCGTGTCTACATCACGATCTTCCCCGATAAGCCCATCACCAAGAAGCCTGCCGAGACTCGCATGGTTCTGGTAAGGGTAACCCCGAGGAGTGGGTGGCCGTCGTCAAGCCCGGCCGCATCATGTTCGAGGTCAAGGGCGTGCCCGAGGAGGTCGCTCGCGAGGCTCTGCGTCTTGCACAGCACAAGCTTCCCATCAAGACCAAGATTGTTGCTGCCAAGAACGCTGAGCAGCGCATCGAGAAGGAGATGGCTGAGGAGGCCGCTCTCGAGGCCAAGTGGCTGCTGAGGACGCCGCCGCCGCCAAGGAGGAGAACTAATGAAGCCCGCAGAGATTCGTGAGCTCTCGGACGCACAGCTCGTTGAGAAGCTGAAGGAAATGCGCGCCGAGCTCTTTAACCTTCGTTTCCAGATGGCCACCAGCCAGCTGGACAACACCGCTCGCGTCAACACCGTGAAGAAGGACATCGCTCGCGTCCTCACGGAGCAGCGCGCCCGTGAGATCGCAGCGGAGAAGTCCGCTGTCGCCGAGTAGGACCTAAGGAGAGAACATGACTGATTCGCGTAACTCGCGTAAGGTCCGTACGGGTGTCGTTACCTCCGTCTCCGGTGCCAAGACCATCGTTGTCACCATCACCGAGCGCAAGCGTCACCCCAAGTACGGCAAGATGATGACCAGCTCCAAGAAGCTGCACGCTCACGACGAGGAGTGCACGGCTGGCGTGGGCGATACCGTCCGCGTTATGGAGACCCGTCCTATGTCCAAGATGAAGCGTTGGCGCCTCATCGAGGTCGTCGAGCGCGCTAAATAAGCAGTCGCTCTTACGACTTGTACGTTTCCGAAGATGTGCGTATGCCTGGCTTGCATACCACGTGCCGTATAAAGGCTGCGCACCTCTCTTCGTTCTTAGTTCGGAGGAACATCTACCATGATTCAGATGCAAACCATGCTGACGTCGCCGACAACTCCGGCGCTCGCAAGATTCGCTGCATCAAGGTGCTTGGCGGTTCCAAGCGTCGTTATGCAGGCATCGGCGATGTGTTCATCGGTGCTGTCCAGGAGGCTACCCTGGCGCCAACGTCAAGAAGAAGGACGTTGTCCGTTGCGTCGTCGTTCGCACCGTTAAGGAGATCCGCCGCAAGGATGGCTCCTACATTCGCTTTGATGAGAACGCCTGCGTTGTCATCAACAACGATGGTTCGCCCGTCGGCACCCGTATCTTCGGGCCCGTCGCTCGCGAGCTTCGTGACAAGAAGTACATGAAGATCGTCTCGCTCGCTCCCGAGACCCTGTAGTTAGGGAGATATATGTATATCAAGAAGGGCGATAAGGTCCAGGTTCTCTCTGGTAAGGATCGCGGCAAGCAGGGCGTTGTCCTGCGTGCTCTTCCCGCCGAGAACAAGGTCGTTGTCGAGGGCGTTTCGGTCGTCAAGAAGGCCGTCAAGCCCAACGCTGCCAACCAGCAGGGCGGCATCGTTTCGCAGGAGGCTCCCATCGACGCCTCCAACGTCAATCTCGTCTGCCCCGAGTGCGGTAAGGTTACCCGCGTTGGTCACGAGAAGGACGGCAAGAACAAGCTGCGCGTCTGCAAGAAGTGCGGCCACAAGTTCTAACCTGCCCGCAACATCAAGTTGCTAGCAAAGGCCCGGATGCCCCACGACATCCGGGCCTTTTTGATCCCTACTCATTGGGTACTTATTGGGGACAGGCTTAAATGAGTGGTCGTTGTTTGGCAGTCATTGGGGACAGACTTAAATGAGTGGTCGTTGGGAACGTCCCTATGTGCCGGCAGTTTGGTACGGTCCTTTGATGCCTGATGCTTCTATAGGTGTGGAGTAAAACGACCTACTCTGTCTTTTAGGGCTTTGGTGTTCCGTCCCTTTATGTTTCACAAGGATCGTTGCATGCGCATTTACGCGCATGTCATTGCGTGACATTGCGTGTAACCGCGCAAACATGTGCAAATTATGGCTATATGATGACCGTTAAGCACCTAAATACGCATATACGTGCATATACGCGCGCATTTGTGCGAATATAGAGCTGTCTGAAATAAAAGACTTTTCACGACGCAGGAGGCACATATGCAGATTCCAAGCAGGCTCCACTCGACTCTGCGGCAGCCGCAAAGGCAGCGTTCGCTTCGGTCCAGGGCAAGCCGTTCCCTAACGACATCTTTACGGCTCCCGAGCTTCGTTGGGCTGTGATCGGGTGCGGCGTAATCGCCAACCAGATGGCCCAGTCTCTTGCTCTTGCCGGCCGCAAGCTTGCGGGCGTCGCTAACCGCACCCTATCCAAGGCTCAAGCTTTTGCCGATCAGTATGGCATCGAAAAGGTCTATGAATCGGTCGAGGACCTCTATGCCGATCCGAACATCGACGCGATCTATATCACCACCCCGCATAACACGCATATCACCTATCTTCGCGCCGCTCTGGCAGCTGGCAAGCACGTGCTCTGCGAGAAGGCCATTACCCTCAACTCCGCCGAGCTCGACGAGCACGTGCCATTGCGACGAGCATAACGTGGTCCTTATGGACGCCACTACGGTGCTCCACATGCCCCTGTATCAGGAGCTGCGCCGCCGCATGGATGCCGGCGAATTTGGCCGCATGAACCTCGCCCAACTCAACTTTGGCAGCTATAAGGAGTACGGCGATCTGACCAACCGCTTCTATAACCGCAACCTTGCTGGCGGTGCCATGCTCGACATTGGCGTCTATGCCTGTCCGTTATGCGCCTCTTTATGGCAAGCCAGCCCGCTGAGGTCGTATCGCTGGGCAACACCTGTGAGACCGGTGTCGACGTTGCGGGCGGCATCGTCTGCCGTAATGCCGAGCAGCAGCTGGGTGTTGTGAGCCTTACGCTTCACTCCAAGCAGCCCAAGCGCTCGGTCATCAGCTTTGACAAGTGCTATATCGAGGTCAACGAGTATCCGCGTGCCGATCACGCGACCATCGTGTGGACTGCGGACGGCCACCGCGAGGAGGTCCACGCCGGCACCGAAGCTTACGCCCTTTGCTACGAGATGGCCGATCTTGAGAAGGCCGTTGCCGGCGACGACTCCAGCGCGAGCTGCTGGATTATGCTTCTGATGTTATGGAGCTTATGACCAAGCTCCGCGCCGATTGGGGAGTCGTGTACCCCGAGGAGGAGTAAGCGATGCTAGCGGAAGATAGGCTCAACGCGATCGTGTCGATGGTGCAGCAGGCTGGCTCGGTTACTGTGCCAGAGCTTGCCGAGGCCCTGGGCGTGACGGCGTCTACCATTCGGCGCGACCTGCAGACGCTCGATCGAGCACACCGCATCGCCAAGGTCCACGGCGGAGCGACGAGTCTTGAGCGCGCACACGTGACGCGCGACCTAACGCTCAATGAGCGCAGCGACCTCCATAACGACGACAAGGAGCGTATCTGCGCCCATGCGGCGGCGCTTGTGGAGCCCGAGAGCTTTGTGTACATCGATTCGGGTTCGACGACGCTCAGGCTCATCGAGCATCTTCCGCGCCTTGAGGGCGTCACCTATGTGACCGACTCCGTGCTCCATGCCCAGCGTCTCGCTTGCGCGGCATGCGCACCGTGGTGCTGGGCGGCGAGCTCAAGCCCGAGACCGAGGCGCTCGTTGGCCCGATGCCCTGTCGACCCTGGACCGCTACAACTTCAACTGTGGTTTTGGGGTCCAACGGCATTGCCGCCGAGCAGGGCTTCACAGCGCCCGATATCGAGGAAGCGCAAGTAAAGCGTATCTCGATGCGCCATACGGCCAAGCGCTTTGTAATCTCGGACGCCAGTAAATTTGGCATGGTGGCGCCCGTCAAGTTCGCGGACTTCCGCGACGCAACGATTATCACCGCGGGCGAGGTGCCCGCCAAGTACCAGACGATGGACAACGTCATCACGGTCTAGCAAGCAGGGCAGGCTAAGGTTAAAACCACCACAAAGGTGCCTGTCCCCATTGTGGTGGTTAGTAACGAAAACCGAGTAGTTATCTCAATAGAAAAGCGGCAACGTCCATCACGGGCGTTGCGCTTTCGTTGTCTGCCGGTTTGTCTAAGTCTGTAACAACTGGACCGTTAAAGTGGGCTAGATGTTACAGATTGAGATACTTCCGAACCGCGCCGTCCCTTTGTCTCAATCTGTAACATCTGGGACCGATTTTGCCGAGTTACTGTTACAGATTGAGATTTTCCCTTGAGGGGGATTCGAATGTCTCGATCTGTAACAACTAGACGTCGAAATAGACCCTTACTGTTACAGAACGAGACAGACGGAAGGGTCCGAAACAAATCATCTCGATCTGTAACAGATAGACCGGAAAATGGGTTCTAACTGTTACAGATCGAGACGTTTTGGGACCGTGGCTGAGCCATTGCGGCAAAACCACCACAAAGGCGCCTGTCCCTTATTGGCAGGTTTTAGGCTCCCAGGGGCAGGGGGCTTCGATGTGGATGTGCTCGCCGGTTACGGGATGCGTAAAGGACACGCTGTGGGCATGGAGCATGAGGCCGCAAGGACGCGGCGTGCCGTACAGGTCGTCGCCAACCAGGGATGGCGCTCGCTTGCCAGGTGCACGCGGATCTGGTGTTTGCGGCCGGTGAGCAGCTCGACATCAATATACGACGCGCGGGCAGGCCTCGACGGCTTTTAAGGCGCTTGAGCAC
>ENA-OQHP01000224-OQHP01000224.1-human-gut-metagenome-genome-assembly--contig:-NODE-224-length-19162-cov-1.880746_pt1 | contig 19162 bp, 21 predicted proteins | sample MGYA00242563_ERZ504717 | MGnify/ENA primary metagenome ERZ504717 (study PRJEB26092, sample SAMD00036212) | human gut metagenome | host: Homo sapiens | study: EMG produced TPA metagenomics assembly of... | reverse complement strand
CCTCTACTATCAACAACGTATAGCGGAAGGAATCTGACTGCGAAAGCGGTTCCACCACATTCGAACCTACAGCGGGAACTGCCTCTTCCTCTTCTGTATGTGACAAATTTAATATCTGTTCATGACACAATGGAAGCTGAAGAATAAAACGGTTACAATCTAATGCTTCATCCATCGATAATTTCCCCCATGCAATTCTGCTAAAGAACGAGCCAATGCAAGTCCGATACCGGTACCTTGCACATGAGTATTTTCTTCATGATATTGCTTAAAAGGTTTAAAGATCTCTTCACGTTCAGTTTTTGGAACAATTACTCCATCGTTTTCTACAGACAGAATCAATAAATTAGAAGAGTTGTCCAAACGTAATTTCACATGGATATAAGTATCAGAATATTTAATGGCATTGGTAAACAAATTACTTATAATCTTAGTAAATCCCTCCTTATCGACCGAAGCGTGTAAATCATCTATACTTCTATCGTAAACTCCAAACCTTTTTCTCGAGCAAGAGGAGTGAAACGCTTATAAATAGCTTGTAAAATACCCGATAAATTATAATCCATAAAATTTAACCTGAAACCTTTTGTTTCCGTCTTACGGAAGTCAAGCAACTGATTTACCAAATCCAGTAAACGATTGGTATTCAAATCCATAATTTCAAGGTCATCTTTTATATCTTCATCCAAATGAGCAGAAGCCAGCACATTTTCCAAAGGACTTTTTATCAAAGTCAAAGGAGTACGTATTTCATGTGCCACATTAGTGAAAAAATCTATTTTCGCCGTATATAATTCACGTTCTTTTTCATATTTCAAAATTTCCATCGCCCGCAAATGCTTCCGCTGACTCTTTTTCCGGAATAATACACCCCCATCAAGATAAATAAGACTGACAGAACACCGTAAATAGTATAAGCTGCCCAAGAAAGATAAAAAGGAGGATTCACTTTGATTTTCAATATCCGCTCCTGAAGACTCCAGATACCATCACTATTGGCCCCTTTAACTCTTAATGTATATGAACCATAAGGTAAATTAGAATAACTAATCTTCGAATTTCCACCTTCTAACGTATACCACTCCTTATCATATCCTTCCAACTTATAGACTATTACATTTGACAGAGGAGCCTGGTAACTCAATACGGCAGCCCTCAAAGAAAATGAATTTTGCTCTGCACTCAACTCAATTTCATCTGAATAAGTAATACTTTTAGAAAGAGGAGAACCCTTTACGCCAATCGGAGAACGTTTATTAAATAAGAAGAAATCGGTCAATGCCAATGAAGGAACTTGTTTATTCTCGACAAATTCATAAGGATTAAAAGCTATAAATCCATCAATACTTCCTAAGTAAATCGTCCCCTTATCATCTTTGAATCCTGACTGATAATTAAACTGATTACTAAGTAATCCATTAGCTGTAGTATATATATGTTTGGCACCCGTTTCCGGATAAAATGACACCAAACCTTTATTTGTTGTCAACCACAATTTCCCTTCATTATCTTCTACTATTTTATATACAATATTACTGGGAAATCCGTCAGTCATATCATAGCAAACAAAATTGTCAGTTTCCGGACAGAAACGACAGAAACCGGCGCCTTGCGTAGTAAACCATATCCGTTTATGACTATCTTCAAATATACTAATTACCTTATTATAAGGCAAAGATGTGCTATCCTCGGGAATCCACTTATAATGTTTCCAACGATTTTGAGGCAAATCATAACAAAAGACTCCATCCGAATAAGTTGCCAGCCACAATTTCCCGTAACTATCTTCCAAAATATCATATACAAATATACTTCCAATTCTTTCACACGTAAAAATCATCCGTTGAACGATTATATCGTAACAAACCAGAAGTTGTACCAATCCAAATATCGTTTGTGCTAGTCTTACAAATAGAAAATATATTATCAGAACTTAATGTATTAACTGCATCACCTTTACCATAATGTTTCAAAGTTTTTGTACGTAAATCTATATAGTTCAATCCGCCAGAGAAAGTGCCAACCCACAAACCATTTCCATCTAAGCACAAACCATGAATATTATGTCCTAACTCCACATGATGAAAGGTATTATTTTCCACTCTTAGGATTAAAATTAAACAACCCTTTGTCTTCTGTACCAAGCCATAATGTACCATCATTTCCAGCGCAAAATTCTCTAACACGTCGCCCCATCTGCCTAAGATCTCCACGAGGATAATATTTTTCAAAGTAAGTATACTGATATGGATAATAGTTTAGTCCGCCAAAATAAGAACCAACCCACATACCTCCTTCACGATCTTTATATACGCTATATATAGCGTTATCAGAAAGAGCATAACGTTCGTCTATATCCGGCGTAGTCAAATGTTCATATTCATCTGTTTCTATATTATAAATATAAAGTCCTTGTTCTGTTCCAATCCACAAATCCGAATCTGAACGAAAACAAATATCACGCACATATTCATCCAACAATTTTCTTACTTTACGAGAAGTTAAATTGACTTCTATTAGTCCTTTTGAGGTACCCACATACAAACAATTATGTAGCCCTTCTACACAAGTATTAATTACAAGCCCTTTAAAAATTTCCTTTCCATTTGCATCCCTAAAAACGTTAAAAGAAGAATTATCTTTTGAAAAATACAAATTATCCTCATAACGAGCAATCCACAGCTGACCTGCATAAAACCAGAAATGAGTTACATTGGCAATTCCTGACTCTCCACAAGAAACAACTTTGGTCAAATTCTTTTTTCCCCTGTTATAACAAAACAAGCCCTGATTATCAACTGAAATCCAGATATTATTTTGTGAATCAGATGTAATCCAGGTTACAGCACGTGTAATTTTTTCACCTGAAGATGCTATTTCTGTATCTAAAACTGAAATGCCTCTTGAACGGGATTATAAATATATACTCCCGCATCAGTTCCTACCCAAATATATCCCTCACAATCTTCATATAAAGCTGTAATGAAATTATTGCCTAATGAAGAATTCTCTTTCTGAAAAACTCTACATTCTTGTCCATCATACTGATTCAAGCCATCTTTGGTTCCTATCCACATAAATCCTTTCTGATCTTGCAGTATTGCATTTACAGTGCTCTGCGAAAGACCATCATTGATACCCAATGTCCGAAAATAATAAGACGTTGAAGAAGATATTATTACTTCCGGAAAGCAAAAGAAAAGTAACAATATAATTATGCCATATAATACAGTATGTTTTTTCATCATAGTCACAAAGGTATATATTTTTCAAAAAGAACAGAGGGGCAAAGAGTATTCTACCACAGAATTCTCTTTCCCTCTGTATCATATTATCTTTTTACCTTGATTTATTTAAAGATTCACATAGTTTACGGTTAATCTCACGAACTCGCTTTTCATCCAATTTTATTACTTTACGGTCGTATGTCATCAAACCATTTACTTCCACTTCTACGTCTGTGGTCTGCGTATATACTGCTGCAGAAAAACCACGAGGTATTAAATCATAAAGTTTTTCCGCATATTTCACATATTCATCTGTCACTTCCTTAGAAGAATTGAACTGAATATATCCCCAGTTACGGTCCGGTTCCCAAATATGTCCCTGTACTACCCAGCCAATACCTCCATACTCACCTAAGACTGTAGCTCTCTGTGCATCATACAGATACAATTCCGGAGCAGGATAGTTGTGTAAATCCAGCATATCCCACAAGTGTAATGGTTACCTCCACTGGCAGGATTGACCAGACGGGTCGGGTCATATTGTTTGGTCCATTCCACTATTTCCGGAGTTTTGAATTGTCCCCAAGCTTCATTAAATGGAATCCATGTACCAATGCAAGGATAAGAATACAATGCATCCATTATTTCTTTCCATTCCTTCCGGTAACAAGCTTCCGACTCTGCACTTCGCTTCATTTCAGTGCCCTCAAAATATTTCCGGTTCTGCCATTCCGGGTTACGGTCACCGCTGGGCATATCCTGCCATACAATAATACCTAACTTGTCACAATAGGTATACCAGCGTGCAGGCTCTACTTTAATATGTTTGCGAATCATATTAAATCCAAATCTTTTGTCTTCTGTATATCGTACAATAAGGCTTCGTCCGTAGGAGCCGTATATAATCCATCCGGCCACCAGCCCTGATCCAGAGGACCAAACTGGAACAACGGCTTGTTATTCAACTCCAGACGTACAATACCGTTGGCATCACGTTTGGAAGAATATTTTCGCATAGCTGCATAACTGGACACTTCATCCACCAGTTTTCCGTTCTGCCTTAAAGAAACCTTCAACGTATAAAGGAAAGGAGAGTCAGGGGACCATAATTTAGTATTCTCCGGCATTGCCACCTGTACACATTCTCCATTAATACTTTTTCCTTGCGCTACCAACTGTTGACCATCAAAGACTTTTACCTCTACCAAATCTTTTGAAGTAGCATCTTTTACCAAGGCTTTCAAAGAAAGCAAGGAATTATCAATGTCTGGAGTAATGCGCAATCCTGGATATAAGATTCACTGACAGGTTCCAGCCAGACTGTCTGCCATATTCCAGTTACCGGAGTATACCATATACCTTCAGGACGCGATACCTGTTTTCCTCTTGGCTGGTAACCCTTATCTGTCGGGTCCCACACCTTTACCATCAAAGTATTGTTTTTTCCCTGCAAAGCTTCTGTAATATCAAAAGAGAAAGGAGTAAATCCTCCGGTATGACTACCGACCTTTACATCATTTACCCATACATCAGTTTTCCAATCTACCGCTCCGAAATGCAGAAGTACTTTTTTGCCTTTCCAAGACGAAGGAACTTCAAATGAACGACGATAGACCAACTCTTTCTCTGCACCTACTGTTTTAGCAACTCCCGACAAAGAAGATTCTACAGCAAAAGGTACCAGAATTTTCCCATCAAAAACAGAAGGGGTATGTTTTCCTTTTTCTATAATTGCATAATCCCAAAGGCCATTCAGATTTTTCCATTCTGTTCTTTCCATAATAGGCCGTGGATATTCTGGTAATACATTATCAGGATTTACCTGTTCAGACCATTGTGTTCTAATACGTCCCTCAACCGGCTTCCATTGTGCATGCAGCTGCGCTGCTAAAGCTCCCCATAAGGCAAGCACCATCCATAGTTTTTTCATTGATATTAATTTTTAAGATACCATATACAAAAATAAGACAAAACAGCTACTCTGTATAAAACAATTCTGTCAAAAAATAGAATGAAACCATCAACAAAAATAGAAAATCGCTTTTATATTCAACAATATCACTACCTTTACAATGAAATACAATTTATATATTATGAAAACATCTACATGGACACAGCTTGCATTCTGCTTACTTTCATCTGTTTTTTATGCATGCAACTCATCACACGTCTATTACCTGGATGCGACTTCAGGAAGTGACCAAAACAACGGAACCTCACCTCGTTCTGCCTGGCAAAGTATAGAAGCCTTGAAACAAATCTCCCTACAGCCCGGTGATAAAATTCTATTCAAAAAGGGAAACATTTCCCGGAATATTGGAAGTCACAGGCAAAGGTACCTACACTCACCCCATCATTATCGATGCATACGGTGAGGGCAATCAAAAACCATGTATTGCAGGGAATGATACCTCCATGTATGCCGTACGTATTTTCAACTCCGATTACTTCACAATTCAAAACCTTGAAATCAGTAATACAGGTAAAGAACGAAAGGCCGGACGTACTGGATTAAAAGTAGAATGTACAGATTATGGCATTTCTCATAACATCAGAATAAACAACCTTACCATACGTGATGTCAATGGTTCTCTTGTCAAAGAAGAGGGAGGAGGAAGTGGTATTCTGATTGTAAACGGAGGAGACAGTATTCGCTCACGCTTTGACAGTCTGACCATAGAAAATTGTCACATTTTAAGATGTGAACGCAATGCCATGATTTGGAGTGGTTATTACGATCGTAAAACTGGTATCCGAATAAACATACCATTGTACGGAACAATTTAATTGAAAAAGTTCCCGGCGACGGCATTGTCCCCATAGGTTGTGACAGTACACTGATTGAATATAATCTCATGTGCGATTCACCCGACATTCTTCCGATGACAGAGGCAGCAGCAGGCATCTGGCCTTGGAGCTGTGACAATACCATCATACAATATAATGAAGTATGGGGACATAAAGCGCCCTGGGATGCACAAGGATTCGATTCCGACTACAATTGCCAGAACACCCTTATACAATACAATTACAGTCACGACAATTACGGAGGAATGGTACTTATATGCAACAGTGGAAATGCCGGAGATTATAGCTGCGGAAACATCGGAAGCATTGTTCGATACAATATCAGTATAGGAGACGGTATACGCCCGAAAGAAACACGTCAAGGTATGTTTTCTCCCAGTATCCACATAGCTGGTCCCGTAAAACAAACATTAGTCGAACGTAATATTATCCACGCCAACCTAAACCGTCTGATGCAGTAGACCGTACGATGATCACTTCCGACTCTTGGGATGGATATGCAGACAGTACTTATTTCCGTCAAAATATCTATTACGCAGCAGAGCCCAGCCATTTTGATTTTACATCTTCTACCCGAAATGCTTTTGAAGAAAACATCTATATCGGCCAGTTTAAAAATCAACCGGAAAGTCAGAAAAACAAGAAAGCAGAAAACATCTATACAGAAAAAGTATTGCAAGAATCAGCGGACGGCTACAAAGGGCTGCATTGCCTGATGGATTCCACAAAAATAAAAGAGCATACACTTCACCACATAAAGCCAGAAGCCATCAAGACATTTTTCCAAAGTATCTTCTAACAAAAGAAATTCCTATACAAGAAATCCCCTCACTCTTCTCTGTAATCATACAGGGAGTGAGGGGATTTTAATTATGTAGCATCAAATCTGTTGGCAATTAACGGCCAAAACGCTCTTTCAGTTTCGCAAGCATGTCTTGAGTCATGGCATCCAAATCATATTCCGGTTTCCAGCCCCATTCTTCACGGCACATGTATCATCCAATGAGTTTGCCATGATTCTGCAATAGCCTGACGCAATGGGTCTACCTGATATTGCATTTCAAACTCCGGAAGATATTTACGGATATTCTGGTAGATTGTATTCGGTTCAAAACTCATTGAAGCAATGTTGAATGAATTACGATGAACCAACTTAGACGGATCTGCTTCCATAATTTCTACCGCTGCACGCAAAGCATCCGGCATATACATCATATCCATATAAGTTCCCTCAGCAATCGGGCAGACAAATTTTTCACCTTTAGCTGCAGAGTAATAAATATCTACGGCATAGTCTGTAGTACCACCACCCGGAGGAGTTACATACGAAATCAATCCCGGGAAACGTACGGAACGAGTATCCACTCCAAAACGAGTGAAATAATAGTCACTCAATAATTCACCTGAAACTTTTGTCACACCATACATGGTCTTCGGACGCTGCACGGTGTCCTGAGGAGTTTTGTCTTTAGGAGTACCAGGACCAAATGAGCCGATAGAGCTCGGAGTAAATACTGCACACTGCTTTTCACGAGCGACTTCAAGCGTATTGAACAATCCTCCAAGTCCGATTTTCCAGGCAAGCTGAGGCTTGTTTCTGCAACGGCAGAAAGCAATGCAGCCAATTGTAGATTGTATCTACTTGATACTTACTTACCGCATCGGCAATTTGTTGCGGGTTCGTAATATCCACAATAGCCGAAGGACCTGATTCTTTCAATTCTCCTTTAGGCTCAGCACCAGGAATATAACCAGCCACTACATTACCAGAATAATTCTTTCTCAAAAGCATTGTGAGTTCTGAACCTATCTGTCCAGTTGCCCCAATTATTAAAATGTTTTTCATTTACAAGCTAGATTTTTAAATTGCGGAGCAAATATACAAAAGTTCTTATAAATGAAATAAAAATAAGCGTGTTCTTTTTTCCTAAATAAAAAAATTGCATCTTTGCATAAGCAAAACCTTAATATCAATATATGTATACAAACTTTAGAGATTTCCTGAAAAAGGAACTTGCCGACATAGAAGCAGCCGGCTATATAAGAAAGAACGTGTAATAACCACTCCACAGCGTGCAGACATCAAGGTCAACGCAGGAGAGGAAGTTTTGAATTTCTGTGCCAACAACTATTTAGCTTGTCGGACAACACACGCCTGATTGAAGCGGCCAAGAAAGCCATGGATACCCATGGTTACGGTATGTCATCCGTGCGCTTTATTTGTGGAACACAAGACCTTCACAAACAACTGGAAGCTGCCATCTCTGACTATTTCCATACAGAAGATACCATCCTGTATGCTGCATGTTTTGACGCAAACGGTGGTTTGTTCGAACCTCTTTTCACAGAAGAAGATGCCATTATTTCAGATGCCTTGAACCACGCATCCATCATTGATGGTGTACGTTTATGTAAAGCTAAACGTTACCGCTATGCTAATGCTGATATGGCAGATTTGGAACGCTGTCTTCAAGAAGCACAGGCACAGCGCCACCGTATTATTGCCACTGACGGCGTATTCTCTATGGATGGAAATGTGGCTCCAATGGACAAATCTGTGACTGGCAGAAAATACAATGCCTCGTAATGGTAGATGAATCACACTCTGCAGGAGTGGTAGGCCCTACAGGACATGGAGTAGCTGAACAATTCGGTGTATACGACAAGATTGACATCTTTACAGGTACATTAGGAAAAGCCTTTGGCGGAGCTATGGGTGGATTTACCACTGGTAAAAAAGAAATTATTGACATGTTGCGTCAGCGCTCTCGTCCTTACTTGTTCTCTAACTCTGTAGCACCAGCTATCGTAGGAGCAAGCTTGGAAATGTTCCGCATGCTCAAAGAAAGCAATGCTTTGCATGACAAACTGATGAGCAATGTCAACTATTTCCGTGACAAGATGATTGCTGCCGGATTTGACATCAAACCTACACAGAGTGCTATCTGCGCTGTCATGTTGTATGATGCCAAACTGTCACAGGATTTTGCAGCCCGCATGCAGGAAGAAGGCATTTATGTAACCGGATTCTACTATCCAGTAGTGCCGAAAGGCCAGGCGCGTATCCGCGTACAGCTTCTGCCGGTCATGAACAATGCCATCTGGACAAAGCAATCCAGGCCTCATCAAAGTAGGAAAAGAATTAAACGTCATCAAATAACCTACTACTTAAAATCACATGTCGAAAGGCTGTTCTTCTACAACTAGAGGGACAGCCTTTCTTTTATATTCATATAAAATGAACGGTGTATGCTTTATAAATTATTTTTCCGTCTGTTCTTCTGGCCAGTTTACCAAATACAATAATTCTGTAGCACGGGTAAATGCGGTATACAACCAGCGGAAATAATCGGGCGAAAGCATATCTTCCGTCATGTAGCCTTGATCAAGAAAAACTCTTTTCCACTGACCACCTTGCGCTTTATGACATGTAACAGCATACGCATATTTTACCTGCAACGCATTGTAATAAGGGTCTTCTTTCATTTTTTTCATTCGTTCCCGCTTGGTCGGTAAGTCAGCATAATCTTCTAACACAGCATAGAACAAACGGTCATTTTCTTCTTTCGACAATGAAGGAAGTTCCGAATGAAGGGTATCCAATAAAATCTTTACTTCCAGTTCAATCCCTTCATAATCAGGAAAAGCAAGCACTACATCTGCGAAGCGAAAACCATACATTTCCCGAACACGCCGTATCCTACGTACCACCGCCACATCTCCATTTGCAATAAAATCAAGTTCCTTACAGTCTGTTCCCCAGAAATAATTATTCTTGGCCACCATCAGCATATCTCCCGTGTTCAGTTCATCTTCCCTGTACAGTACCGTATTTCTTATACCTTTATTATATAGAGAAGCACGTTTGTTGGAACGACAGATAACAATCGTTTCATCCAACCCCACATGACCATAACATTCGTCTATGGCTTCAATCAGTTCACTTCCAGGAAGGATACGTATATCAGGATAGTTCTTACAACAGATTTTAGGATATTCAAAGAAATCCTCGTTTACAATCCTTTCACGCAAGGCAGTAGCATTCGACAAGATACCGGAACCTTCGGTTTGTCGTACTACTTTTGTAAGCACACACTCTGTCACCTCCAGTCCATAGCCCTGCAATGCCGCTACAGACAGCGCCGGGCTCTCTTCCTCCCCTATCGGCGGAAGCTGTGCTGTATCTCCAATCAACATCAACCGGCAACCCAATCCATTATATACATATTGCACGAGATCATCCAATAAACGTCCGCTACCAAAATGGCCACCTGAAAGTCCTTCATTCGCAATCATGGAAGCCTCATCCACAATGAACAGCGTATTCCGGTGCAAATTCTGATTAGCTACAAAATTATCCGTCTCATTCGAAAAAGACTTTCTGGCGATATATCTTCTTATGAATCGTATAAGCCGGATGTTCCGCATATCCGGAAAAGACTTTGGCTGCCCTTCCTGTAGGAGCCAACAGAATCACTTTCCGTTGCAATGAATCAAGCGTACGAACCAATTGCAGATGTCAATGTAGTCTTACCCGTGCCGGCATAACCTTTCATCAGAAACACACTGTCAGCAGAAGGCGAAAACAGGAATTCGGCAAAACTTTCACCGCATTTCCTGCTCTTCTGTTGGTTTATAAGGAAATTTCGCTTAATTTGTTGCGATAAATCATTATTTAACATAATGCCAGTATAAAAAGTTTACGTAAGATTGACGTGGTTCAACTAATTTACTTATTTTTGCGCTACGAATATAAACTAAAAAAACAATATTATCATGAAAACAGTTCTTAATCTTGTGTTAGCCGCCTGCGTTATCTGCTTGGTATATATATGCTATGGCAGTATTATGGGCCCTATCAACTTTGACAATGCGAAAAAAACCAGAGAAAAAGCAATTATCGCTCGCCTGATTGACATCCGTAAGGCTCAGCAGGAATATCGTACCGTTCATAACGGTGCTTATACAGCAAACTTCGACAGTTTGATTACTTTCGTAAAGACTGCTAAACTTCCTTTCATCATGAAAGTGGGTTCATTGACAGATGATCAGTGAACAACGGTATGACAGAAAAGAAGGCTATGGACTTGATTAACAAGGCTAAGAAAACTGGAAACTGGAGCGAAGTTGAAAAAGAAGGCTTACAGAACTTCCGTCGTGATACAATGTGGGTGGCTGTAATGGATACTATCTTTGCAAAAGGATTTAATCCGGATTCTTTGGCATACGTTCCTTACGGAAACGGAGCTAAATTTGAAATGGCTATCCGTCAGGATACTACAAAATCTGGTGCTCCTCTGAACTTGTTCCAGGCACAGGTTGCATACGATGTATACTTGGGTGACTTGAACAGCCAGGAATTGATCAACTTGAAAGACATGCAGTCAAAATTGGGTAAATATTGCGGTTTGAGAGTTGGTGACATCGAACAGCCGAACAACAATGCAGGAAACTGGGAATAATCCTATGGCCCAACCTATTGATTTTAATAAATCAGAACAGTATATATTATCCATCCGTCTGAGTACGGATGGATTTCTTTTCTATCTATCACCCTCAGCAATCGGAGGAAGTATATTTCAGTTCCTCGCCAGTCAATACGCAGCGCTCAATGGCTGCCAATGTAAAAGCCTATTTGACAGAAACAGAAGAACTGAAACATCGTTTCAAACAGGTTAATATCCTTATTCATACTTCACGTTACACTACACTCCCGTTGGAATTGTATGAAGACGAACAGACCGACCTTCTGTTCTATCAGAACCTGCCCCCACAAAATAACGAAGTCGTACTTTGTAATATTTTAGGGAAGAGCAACCTCGTCATTCTTTTTGGGCTGGACAAGCTCACCCATCTGTTTCTGACAGAGCATTTCCCCAATGCCCGTTTGTTTGCATCCGTAAGTCCAATTACCGAGTACCTCGCACATAAGGTCAAACCGAGTGACTGCCGTAAATTATTTGCCATCTTCCATCCCGAAAGTGTAGAAGTGATAGCTTTCGAAAAAGAAAAACTACTGCTACTGAACACTTACCCCATTTCCGGCCTGAATGATTCATGCTATTATCTGTTGAACATCTGGCAGCAGGCTGGCTATAATCAAGAAGATGACCAGTTATACATTTGCGGGAACAATCGGGTTCCACAATGGGAAGAATTGCCATTGCGACTAAAAAAATACATACGAAAACTATTCATCATTAATCCTCAGATGGAATTCAACGACTCAGCAATGAGCCGCATCAAAGAAATTTCATTTGACATGCTATCTTTAATCTCATGCGAGTAATAAGCGGAATATACAAACGGAGACGTTTCGACGTTCCCCACACATTCAAGCACGTCCTACGACTGACTTTGCCAAAGAAAATCTGTTCAATGTGCTCAACAACTACATTGACTTTGAAGATGGAATAACAGCACTCGATTTGTTTGCCGGAACGGGCAGTATCAGTATAGAACTTGTGTCACGAGGATGCGATCAGGTTATTTCTGTAGAGAAAGACCCGCAGCACCATGCCTTCATCAGCAAAGTCATGCGCGAGGTCAAAACGGACAAGTGCATCCCTTTAAGAGCCGATGTATTCAAATACATCGAGAAATGCGGCCTGCAGTTCGATTTTATCTTTGCTGACCCTCCGTATGCCCTGAAAGAATTGGCAAGCATACCCGACCTGATATTTCAGTACAACCTGCTCAAGCCGGAAGGTATTTTCGTTCTGGAACATGGAAAAGATCTCAACTTTGAGAGTCATCCCTGCTTTTTCGAGCACCGTCACTACGGAAGTGTCAACTTTTCCTTTTTCAGAGTAAAGGAGCAAGAAGACGCACAACCGATTCAGTAATCTTATTTTTCCAAGAACGTTTTTCCCAAATCCTGCTGACAACAGAAAACAATCCTTCTGATCGGCCAGGAATATTTCTTTTAAAGTCATAGCCGTTTCCCTGTCATAAAAAAAGGCATTGGCCTCGAAGTTATGCTCAAAACTTCGAAAGTCCATATTCGTAGACCCCACCGTTGACAATTCGTCATCACACACCATCAACTTAGAATGCAGAAATCCCTTTTTGTAGAGGTAAATTTTCACCCCTGCCTTCATCATCTCCGAGAGATAAGATAGCGAACCTTTATGAATAAGCCAGGTATCCCCTCTTTTAGGAAGCATAACGCCGCACATCAACCCCAGCCAATGCTGCTGTCTGCAAAGCGGTCATCACTTCCTCGTTCGGCAAGAAATAAGGAGTCTGCACATAAAAATACCTCCGGGTAGAACAGATAGCCATCATCAGTCCTTGCATAATATCCCTCCACTCACCTACCGGATCGGAAGTCACAATTTGCCCCAGCACACCTCCCTTCACCGAAATCGGAGGGAAATATTCTGCTGAAGTGAGCAAGGTGCGATCAATGGCATACCAGTCAGTAAGAAAGCCGTCTGCAACCCGTACACCACCTTTCCTCCCAGTCTGACGTGTGTATCTCTCCAATTTCCTTTTCCCAATCCCTTCACATAACGTTCTGCCAGATTCATCCCACCTATGAACCCCACACAACCATCTATCACCACAATCTTCCGATGGTTGCGATAATTCACTTACTGGTAAATCTAGGGAAACGGACTTCAGGAACGAAAGGACTTCTATGCCTTCACAAAGCATTTGTTCATAAAAATCATGAGGCACTTTCCAACAACCCACATCGTCATACAGCACCCGTATCTTCACTCCGTCACGAGCCCGGTCAATCAAAGCATCTCTAACCAACCGACCTACCGCATCATCCTCAAAATATAAAACTCCAGATGGATGTGATGACGAGCTCTGTAAATATCTTTCAATAATTCCGATAACATGGAAACAGCATCCGTATAAACTGTAACTCTATTTCCGGAGAAAGGCAGTGCATTATTTACCCGTGAAAAAAATCCATCAAACGCTGCTTGCCATATTCTGCCATTACGGACGGCTGTTCCTGATAGGCCGCCATAGGCGCTTGCTCAAGCGAGCATACCCTTTCCGACTGATAAGATGTTCCTTACGCGTACTACGCCCGAAAAACAAGTACAGAATCCATCCGGCTACAGGAAGAAAAAAGAGAACCAGAATCCATGCCATAGTCTTTACCGGACTACGATTGTCAAGAATCACGACAAAGATAGTTGTCAGTATTACCGCAAAATAAAGGAAATAGATTACGGCCAAAAAGATACTATTCCAGACTGCTATGTCCATCTCACGACTGGTTTTCAACAAATACGAGTAATTTGGAAAAGGCAAAAAATACCGCAAAAGTGAAATTGACTTTGCGGTATATATGTTCAACCTTAGAATCTGCGAGGTCCATGTCCCGGGCCAGGACCAAATCCAGGTCCTCTTCCCGGACCACCCATTCTCGGCCGGCACCTTTCCACCAAACAGATTCAGACGGTAAATAAAGTGTACCATGCAATAGCTGTAAATCGCATTGTATTCCGTATCACTTCGCATAGCCGCACTGATTACACGGCTGATATTGCTCTGATTACGCAGAATATCATAGAACTGAATGCTGACCGTAGCTGCATTTCCTTTCAGGAAGTCTTGCGAAAGCTGGGCATTCCAGATTAACTCATCACGGTTCATGCTTGCATCCGCATATCCACGACGTGAGTTCTGAGAGATGTCTGTCGCAATTGACATATTCCAGGGCAAACGTACATTGGTACTTGCTCCGTACGAGAACTGGTAGGTATCCATATTATTCTCTTCCTTGAAGCTATTTCGCGAATGCGTATAAGCCAATGAACCGTTCAGAGAGAATTCCCACCAGTCATTACGATACGTACCTCTCAAGCGTTCACTCAAAGACAACTGACGGGTTTTGTTCTTATCTGACACATTCTCAGCCTGTGCATCGCTCATATAACTCACAATGTTATTATAACGGGCCATCGTAAAGGTATTGATGGTATACTTCTTATTACGCAAAGCCGTATTAGAACCCAAGATACCAAACAAGTTCCAGTTGCCATTGATATTCTCCGGCATGGTTACCGTTCCACCGGTTTGCGGGTCGTATGTACTACGATTACTAATGCTGTTCAATACATTTTCAAAACGGAAGTGCGTCATGATACCCCGCTGTTTCTCTGTATCAAATGTATTGTAAAAGCCATGAACGAGTTGGTAAATGCCGGTTTCAACCCCGGATTTCCCCGACGAATGTTCAACGGGTCGGTCGTATCCTCAATAGGCAGCAAATCCGTCATGCTTGGCTGAGAGCTTCTTCCGCGGTAGTTGATTCTCAACTGGCTTGTTTTCGAGAATTTATAACGGAAATCAAATGTCGGAGTAAGTTGAATACGTTTCGTACGGCCACCGTATCCAACTGGTCTTTCTTATAAGACAATTTCGATTTCTGCGGCTGGAAAGAAACACCTGCATTCAAACTCATTTTTCCCGAATCCAACGCAAAGAAACATCTGCCTGATGATTGTAATATGTGTACTGTGCACTCTTGCTGTTCTTTTCATCCAGCACTCCCACATTATCTCCTCCATAACCTTGCGCTATCTCCCAGTCATTCGGCATTGTGTAGGTGGAATTGTCACTCTTTGAACGCTTGTACTGGAAATAATAACTGAACTGCAAGAAGCCACCCTTAAATATCGGTTCGCTATAAGTAAAGCGTGCACCATAATTATAGTTCAAAGTAGGCGTAGAAATATAGCGGTTCAAAATTTCCAGCCGTTCCTCCTCTGTTTTCTGGTAATAGTCCGTTTCAGACACCGAGAACTGTTCACTCGAACTGTTCGTGTAATTATAGGAGCCACGGAAAGTAATATTACGTCCCGGTTTTCCCAAACGACGGTTAACCATGGCCGAACCTCCCACATTAAAGTTATCTCCTTTCTGCAGACTGTTACGCGCAATTGTATTGACAATATTTTCTTCTGGAATCAAAGATGAAAGATTGTCGGCTGCACTCAAAATTCGTCGGTTGTATGTTCCGGATCCTGGCTGAATGTAAAAGAATTTGTCGCACTCCTGTTATCATTCTTTCCGTATGTTAAACGCGGACGAAAAATCACCGTTGTCATAGTATCCGGTTTCCACTCAATACGAAAATCTGCCGTAAGCGAAGTAGTCTTATTGCGATTAGCATTCTGGGCATTCTTGAAAGAGCTGGTAGCCGAAGAAACGAATGTTTCCGAAGCCTGCTTGCTGATAATGTCCGCATCCTTGTAGTTATAATTCACACTACCTCCTGTTTCCAGTTTCTCACTCTGTGTACTAAAGTTGAAACCACCCATCTTGATGCTGGTCAGACCGTTCTGTCCTCCCCAACGAAAGCCACCGCCTCCTCCCGGATAGCCGTTATCATTCACATTATTCATTGAACCAATCACCGTAAACTGATTCTCTCCAATGAATCGGTTCAACATTACTTTTCCACTGTAACGGTCTTCCGTTCCGGCTGCTGCGTCCGCACTTACCAAACCATCCTTATTCATACCCGGCTTCACACTCAGTCGAGCACGGTTTCTTCTTCGCCGTCATCAATACCTGTCACACGGGCCAAGTCCGATTGTTTATCATACGCACGCACCTTATCAATAATATTTACCGGAAGATTTTTCATGGCAATATTCGGGTCATCGGCAAAAAATTCCTTTCCATCAATCATGATTTTCTTGATTTCCTTCCCGTTTATCGTGATTTTTCCGTCTTCATCCACTTCAGCCCCCGGAAGCTTCTTCACCAGTTCCTCCAAGCCGAACCTTCAGGCACACGATAGGCAGAACTGTTGTACACCAACGTATCGGCCACTGCCGTCACCTCCGGAGCCTCAGCCACCACTACAGCTTCTGCCAGCATAATGGCATCCGAAGCCAGCTCCACCTTGCCCACATTCAAACGCGGATTGTTACGCGTCAACGCAACCTGCTTGAAAAAAGGAGTATATCCAATATATGAAACCTTCAGCAGATACTTTCCCGGACGCACAGATAGTGAGAAATGTCCATCCAGATTTGTCACATTTCCCACTACCATTGAACTATCCTTTACGGAAAGGAGCTGTACTGTAGCCTGAATGACAGGCGATTTATCCCCTTCATCAAGAACCGTTCCCGTCACGGTTCCACGGCTGCCGCTGCTTTGTGCAAAAGCAGAAATGGTTACCCCCACCATCAGCAGCAATCCCAATAAAACTTTTTCATTGCCTTTATCTCTTCCTTGTTGATTAATTGTACCTTTGACAATTATCAACAAAAAAGGTTTACCCCTACTCTTTATTTTTTAACTTATTTTTGTCTGAAGTTTTTTTCAATCTTTGCTTTCTGCATCAAAAACTCTTTACAGAACACACAAATAACCATGTACACAATACCTACTGAATTGTCTGCTTCCTGCAAATTTCCTCCATAAGCTGCATTCAGCAACACTCCTACATAATAAATTCCCCACAAATAGAGTGAAATCACCATTGCTTTCCGCCGAATGGCAAAAGCTTCCTCATTTTCATCCTTCATTTTAGCCAGAAAAACCATGAACAATGAAATCCAGATGACCAGTTTCATTCCCAGTTTCACATACAGCAGATTACCGTCATTCACTTGTCCGAACATATACATCAATAACGGAACAAATACTGACAATAACAGTAACACATACCCCAACAAACGGCACGAAGCCGGAAAAATTCCTTTCATAACTTGATTATTTTTATTCGCACAAAAATACTTAATTGTAAGCCAACATCCGACTTCTTCTAACTTTTTTCTAAATTTGCGACCAAAACAAATACACTTATGAGTAAACAAGAAGTCATTATTTGCCAAAATTTCAATACGGAACTCAGCCAGAAGTTATCTGCACATTCATACGACAAGATTTTTATCCTGACCGACGAACATACTTTCGTCTTTGCCTCCCTCTGCTGCAAGACATCGCCTTGCTGAAGGATGCAGAACAAATTGTCATTGGTCCGGAAGATGTGCATAAAAACTTGGAGACACTGGCCTATGTATGGAACCAGCTCAGCAACCGGGGAGCCACCCGCCACTCGCTGCTCATAAACTTAGGAGGAGGCATGGTGACCGACTTGGGAGGATTTGCCGCAGCCACCTTCAAACGAGGTATCGCTTGTATCAACATCCCCACCACCCTGCTTTCCATGATTGATGCCGCCGTGGGTGGAAAAACCGGTATCAACTTCAACGGACTCAAGAATGAAATCGGCTCCTTCTATCCTGCCGATCAGGTAATGATTGACAGCCAGTTTCTGAAAACCCTCGATATGCCCAACCTGCTGTCCGGTTACGGAGAAATGCTGAAGCACGGTCTAATCAGTCAGCCGTCACACTGGAGCGAACTGCTGACATTTGACTTTGCTCACATAGACTACGCATTGCTGCAGAAACTTATCGGCCAGTCCGTGCAAGTCAAGGAAGACATCGTAGAAAAAGACCCCTATGAGCAAAGCATCCGGAAAGCGTTGAATTTCGGACATACCATCGGACATGCCTTTGAAAGTTTCGCCCTAAAGACTAACCATCCGGTGCTTCATGGATATGCTGTAGCCTGGGGTATGGTCTGCGAACTTATCTGTCACACATCCGCTGCGGTTTCCCGAAAGAAGCGTTGCGCACCACCATTCAGTTCATCAAGGAAAACTATGGCAGCCTTTATTTCACCTGCGATGACTATGAATGTCTGTACGACTTCATGAAGCATGACAAAAAGAATGCCTCATGTGGCGTCATCAATTTCACTCTTTTAGGAGGAATCGGTGACATTCGTATCAACCAGACCGCCTCACAAGAGGAAATCTACGAACTGCTTGATTTCTACCGCGAAACCATGGGATAAGTTTTGTCGTGTTCAAACAGCGTTTAAACGTAATCTAAAAATACTAAGAAATTATTGCGGAAAATATTTGGTTATTCCGAATAAAGCAGTACCTTTGCATCCGCAATTCGGGGTGTAGCTCAGCCCGGTTAGAGTACGCGTCTGGGGGCGTGTGGTCGCTGGTTCGAATCCAGTCACCCCGACTGCTGAAATCAAGAGTTAAGATAAACATCTTAACTCCTTTTTGATTCCTACAACAAATCTACAACATTTCCGGGTCAACGTAAAACCTGAGG
>ENA-OQHP01000222-OQHP01000222.1-human-gut-metagenome-genome-assembly--contig:-NODE-222-length-19266-cov-3.555828_pt1 | contig 19266 bp, 26 predicted proteins | sample MGYA00242563_ERZ504717 | MGnify/ENA primary metagenome ERZ504717 (study PRJEB26092, sample SAMD00036212) | human gut metagenome | host: Homo sapiens | study: EMG produced TPA metagenomics assembly of... | reverse complement strand
TTTTTTGATACTTATGTTCTTTAGGTCGAAACTATGCGGTTATTTATCCCCGGAAAAAATTAGTATACAAATTTACGCCCTTAATTTTTAATAATTAACCAACAAGAATATGAATTTATTCCCTAAAAATAAACTATCAGACAATTGAAATATCTTTGCTTGAATATCTTTCTACTACAAAAAAATACTGATTTATTGACTTTACAACATAAATTCAGTACAATTGATAATTTATCTTCTTTACTAGATAAACTCATCTCCAAAAAACTAATTATCCGAGATTATACTTATAAAACAAAAGCTAATAAAATTTATATCACTTATGCTTCTTTAAATGTAACAGTTAATGATGATATTTTAGCAACTTTAAAAAATAAACCAGCTCAAAAAAAAGCTTTATTATATTTAGCTAAAATAAAAGAAGCTTCCACTAAAGATTTATCAAATGAAAAAATCTCTCTACCTACATTAAAAGCACTTGCTGATTTAGACTATATAAAATTAGAAAAGAAACAAATATTGCGAGATAGTTATCATCAAATAACTACTAAACAAAATGCAGATAAAAAACTGACATCAGAGCAAATGACAGCCTTAAAAAATATAGAAATAGCTCAACATCAAGGAAAGCAAAAATTTTTACTATATGGCGTTACAGGTAGTGGCAAAACTCAAATCTATATAGAAATGGCTTTAAAAGCACGTGCTTTAGGTAAACAAATCCTTATATTAGTTCCTGAAATCGTCCTTACAGGGCAATTAGTAACTTCTTTTAAAGAATATTTTGCTGATGATGTCGCTGTTATTCACAGTAGATTATCTATAGGGGAAAGAAATGATACATTTTGGCGAATTCGTACGAAACAAGTAAGTATCATCATTGGAGCTCGTTCAGCATTATTTGCTCCATTTGAAGATTTAGGCTTAATTGTAATGGACGAAGAACATGACCCTTCATATAAGCAAGATGAATCACCTCGATACCACAGTCATGATATCATTGAAAAAATGGCTGAAATTTATCATGCTACTTTAATCATGGGTAGTGCTACACCTTCTTTAGAGAGTTATTATAAAGCGCAAATAGGCGAATATGTTTTATTAAAAATGCCTAATCGAATAGATAATCTTCCCTTACCATATATTGAAGGAGTGGACATGCGTGAAGAACTACGCATGGGCAATCGAAAAATTATTTCTTTAAAATTAAAAGAATTAATTGCAGATACTCTAGCTAAAAAAGAACAAATTATCATCATGTTAAATCGCAGAGGTTTTTCCACTTTTGTAATGTGCAGAGCTTGCGGTCATGTTATCAAATGCAAATACTGCGATTTACCACTTGTTTATCATCGTCGTGGTATCTTACAATGCCATCATTGCGATATCACAGAAACCGTTCCTACTATCTGCCCAAAATGTAATAGTAAATATATCAAATTTTTCGGCTCAGGAACAGAAAAACTTGAGGAAGAATTATCCACTTTATTTCCTCAAGCTAGAATAATTCGCTTGGATAGAGATACTACTGGCAAAAAATTCGCTCATCTAGATATCTTAAAGCAATTTAAAGCTGGTCTATATGATATTTTATTAGGTACGCAGATGGTCGCTAAAGGTCATGATATACCTACTGTAACAGCTGTTGGCATCATAAGTGCAGACTCTAGCCTAAACTTACCAGATTTTAGAGCAGGCGAACGTTGTTTTGGTTTAATAACTCAAACAGCTGGTCGTGCTGGTAGAAAAAATAAACGTGGACAAGTAATCGTACAAACATATAATTTAGAACATTATGCTGTACAATGCGGTATTCAACAAGATTATAGTCATTTTTATAATGAAGAAATTTTATTGCGTAAAGCTATGTATTATCCACCTTTTTGTCAGCTCATAAAATTAATAATTCAAGACGAAAATGAAGAAAATGCTTTAACTAAAGCACAAAATTTAAAAAAACTCATCAAAGATAAATTCCAAGATAATAAAAATATTATTGTCATGGGCCCTGCTCCATCTTTAATCGCAAATTTCAAAGGAATGTATCGCTTTAATTTACTATTAAAAACAAATGATTTGGATACCTTACGAAATTATTTGCGTGAATGTAAAGTAGATATTGATAAAAATATAACAGTGGATATTAACCCTATTAATACAAATTAAATTCAATATAAAATAAAAACCCCAATAACTAGAATGTACTAATTATTGGGGTTAATTTTTTAATTAATATTTATATTATTTTACAATCAAAACTGGGCATTTGGCATGTTCTAACACATATTTACTTACGCTACCAAGCAATACACCTCGTACAAGACCTAAACCTCTACTACCCATAACAATTAAATCTGCAGAAATTTCTTTTTCATAATCTCTAATTGCTTCAGCTGGGTCTCCAGTTCTATATGCACAAACAATTTTCATTCCTTCTGGGAACAATTCTTTTGCTGCATTTAAAATACATTGACCTGATTTTTCAATTTCAATCAATACGTTATCAGATAAATAAGCATTAATTGCTAACTTATTAATATCTGCTACATATAAAATATGAACTTCTGCTTCATTAAGGCGATTAATTTTTATAGCCTGTTGCATAGCACGTTCAGCAATTTCAGAGCTATCGATTGGAACTAAAATACGTTTTACGTTATCCATAACCAAACCCTCCTTGGTGCCTTAATTATAATATATTTTCAAGTTATTTTATATTAATTATATTCTGCATATGTGGCTAAAAATCCTGCTTTTTTGAATAAATTTTGCAAATATTTTTATAAAATTTATTTACGATAAACTTGTAACTTGCTTAATAAAAGTGAGCGATTTAAAAGGCTTGCCAATTAAAGATTGTATATAATCTAATAGAATTTTTTCAGCATTTATCAAATCAATACCTTTTACTTGAAATTTAGGTGGATTATCCCAATCTAAATGTAAAAGATGCTCTATAAATAATCTTACTGAAGCTGGATAATTTATCTGCTTTCCTTGACTGCAAGATGTGCAGATTGCTCCACCTTGCATAGCATCAAAATGACAATCGCCTTCGATTTTACTTCCACATAATGCACACTGACTATAATGAAGTTGACAGCCAGTATATTCAAAAATCTGATAAGCACTAGCTAAAGCACAAATACGAGGATTAAATTTTGTTAGACAAGGTAAAATCTTTAATAATTTTTCATAAATCTCTGCTTGTGGTTCATCTTCACTGCATAATTCTTTAGCTAATTCTGCAATAAAAGAAGCATATGCCATTGCCGTCAAATCCTCATATAAATCAGAAAAAAATCCTTTATGTTCACATTGGCGAACTGTATCCATCTTTTCACCTTTAGATAATTGAATATCTAACCATGAAAAAGGTTGCATAGATGCTGCTAATGGACTTTTAGGACGTCGACAACCATATGCTGCTGCTGTTATTTTTCCATAAGTAGGTGATAAAAGGGTAACGATTTTATCTGCGTTACCCCAATTTTTACACCTAAAACTAATACTTCTGTTGTATAAATAGCCATATTAGTTTATTTTCCCTTTTAATATTTTACTTATTTTCAACAGAATCCATATTTTTTTCTTGTTGAGCTTTTTCCATTTTTTCCTTAACTTCTTGTATTTTTGCTAAATCTGCTTTTACATCAGCACCTGGCATTACACCACCAGCTGTCAATATATATTGAAAAGCATCTTCTACAGAGATATCCACATAAATTATATCTTTTTTAGGTACAAATACATTAAATCCAGAAGTCATATTTAAACTCCATGGTAAAAATACAGATTCATATTCTTCATCTTTACTTAAATATGGAGCAAGTAATGATGATGGTTTTGGCATTAAAAATCCAATAGTTTTTACATTTGGATGTGGATAAGGAATTAAAACGACTTGACTAAACATCGTTTTTGATTCAAATAACATTGTAGAAACACGCTTAACACTATTGTAAATAAATTTTACAACTGGAATTTTATCTACTACTGTTTCAAAATAGCTGATAATTCGCTGAGAAGCCCATGACCAAGTTGATGTTATCCAGCCAGCAACTAAAATAACGATAATTAATAAGGCTACACCTGCACCTGGAAATTTAAGTGGTATATAACTTTCTACTATACCTTCTACTAAGGCAAATACTGTAGCAATTACAAAGTAAGTTATAACAATTGGTACTAATACTATAAGCCCATTAATAAAATAATGTGATAATCTATTCATCATGTTAAGCACGTCTTCCTTTATCAATCTCTAAAACCTAATTCACGAAGCACATTACTGCGGTCGCGCCAATCTTTTTTGACTTTTACCCACAAATCTAAATAAGTTTTAGAGCCAAGCATTGTCTCGATATCTTTGCGAGCTAATGCCCCTATTTCTTTTAATAATGCACCACGTTTACCAATGACAATTCCCTTTTGTGATTCACGTTCAACATAGATAGTTGCACGAATATAAACTTTATCATTAGCACGGGATTTCATTTCCTCAATATCTACAGCTATAGCATGGGGTATTTCATCACGAGTCAAATGAAGTACCTTTTCACGTATCATTTCCGCAGCTATCAAACGTTCTGGTTGGTCAGTTACTGTATCCGCTGGATAATACTGTGGCCCTTCTGGTAAATATTTATTTAATTCTGCAAGTAAACTATCCAAATTCATTTTTTCTTTAGCAGAAATTGGCACTACACCTGCAAAATCGTATGCTTTTGTATATTTTTCAATTATCGGCAATACGGATTGTCTATCAATTAAATCTAATTTATTTACAATCAAAATAACTGGTTTTTTTGTAGCTTGCAAACGTTCCATAATGTAACGTTCACCACCACCTAAATCTTCAGTAGCATCAACAACAAATAAAATAGCGTCAACTTCTTTTAATGTGCCTTCTGCTGCTTTTACCATGTATTCACCTAATTTATGCAAAGGTTTATGAATACCTGGCGTATCTAAGAAAATTACTTGTTCATTATCTGTAGTCAATACACACATAATTTTATTGCGTGTAGTCTGTGGTTTATCAGACATTATCGCTATTTTCTGTCCAATAAGACTATTTATCAATGTAGATTTTCCTACATTTGGTCTACCAATAACTGCTACAAAACCTGATTTAAAATGTTTATTCTCCAAAAAATTAACTCCTTTTTAATCTCTACTTATTCCTAATTGTTCCATAACAAAATCTTCTTCTTTTCGCATTTCTACACGGTCAGCTTCTTCTATATGGTCATATCCCAACAAATGAAGCATACCATGAACTGTCAAAAATGCTATTTCGCGACGAATACTATGACCATAATCACCAGCTTGTTCTATCGCTTTTTCTACAGAAATAATAATATCACCTAACATATTTACAGGAATTTCTCCTTCAATATTAGGTTCATCACCTTCATTCAAAGCAAAAGATATTACATCTGTTGGTCTATCCACTTTTCTATATTCACGATTTATTTCATGAATATGTTCATTATCTGTAAGCGTAATGCTCACTTCTGCATTATCTAAAGCATATAATTGACCAACTTTTTCTACAGCTTCTTTCACTGTATCACTTAATTTTTCATCTACTTCAAGATTTTCAGGTAAATTGCTTAAAATTATTTCCATAATAAAATCTCCCATTTAGTAAATTAATTTTGCTATTTATTACTTTATCAACTATGTTTATAGAAATTCTTATCTTTATTCTCACTAGGCGGATTAGCAGCTTCATAAGCATCATAAGCTCTAATAATTCGTGCAACAACATCATGACGAATAACATCTCTATCATCAAAATGTATCACAGAAATACCTTCTAATCCATCTAATATTTTTGTCGCCTGTGTCAAACCTGAGCCACTACCTCTTGGCAAATCAATCTGACTCAAATCTCCATTTACTACCATTTTCGAGCCAAAACCTAAACGAGTTAAAAACATCTTCATCTGTCTAGGTGTAGTATTTTGAGCTTCATCTAAGATGACAAAAGCTCTCTCTAATGTGCGACCACGCATATATGCAAGCGGTGCTATTTCAATGATATTTCTAGCTAATAATTTTTGATAAGCTTCTAAACCTAAAATATCTTGTAATGCATCATATAGCGGTCTTAAATATGGATCGATTTTTTCTTGTAAATCACCAGGTAAAAAGCCCAAACGTTCTCCTGCTTCAACTGCTGGACGAGTCAAAATAAGTTATCTACTTCATTATTGCGAAGTGCCATAACAGCCATGACTACAGCTAAATAAGTTTTCCCTGTACCAGCTGGACCTAAACCAAAAGTTATGCTATGACGACGAATAGCATCAATATAAATTTTCTGTCCAATAGTCTTTGGTCGAACGCATTTTCCTCTTGAAGTAACAGTCAATACATCTGTGAATAAAGATTTTAATTCATTAGATTGACCTGCTTTAACCAGTTTTATACTATATCTAACCTCATGCATTGTAAGCTTTGTACCTTGTCTATACAATAAAAGCAAAGCTTCAATGACTTGACTGGCAGCATTTACTTCTCCTTCTTCACCATTGATTGATAAATCTGTACCTCTACCAATAATACGACAGGCAAAACTATCATTTAAAACTCGCAAAAATTCATCATTTTCACCAAGAATACCAATTGTTTCTGCTCTGTCTTGAAAAGGTATTTTTATTTCTGCAAAATTTGGCAAAAGCATTCGCCCTCCATTATTTTTAAAGTAATAGTCATATTCTCATTATAACATATTCATTCTATAGTGCTAAATCTTTTTACCAAAAAATTACTTAAAGACTTCTTATTAAATTTTTATGAAAATCAATCCTTTTCTATTATAAATTATATAAATAAAAAAAAGCTATAACCATTACAAAATTTTATTTTTCTTAAAATTCCTAATGATTATAGCTTTATTTTAATCTTTATGAATTACGCGTTTTATACCAAATCGCTTTAAATATTGCAGTGATTTTGGTTGTTCTAAAACTTGAGCATACGTTATTGCTTTTATTATATGCTCTTTTTCAATATCTATTTGTATTTTTTTATCCTTATCTACAGCTTTTATCTCTGTTTGTTGAATAAAATCTTTTGCCTGTAGATTAGTTCTATTTTGCTTTAATTTTTCTTGATATCTATTTTGCAAATCCTGTTCATATTTATCGATATATTGTGCTAAATCATTTATTTTTTCTTGTTGTAAATCATTTGCCACAATTTCAATATTATCATTGTTCCCCCTTGGCTTTGCATCATATAATCAAGATTTCTTTTTCTATTTTGTCTTGGTGGTGGATTATCATATATATCAGGAAATTCTTGTCTTTGTTTCTTCTTTTGCTCTCTACGTTTTTGACCAGTATAGATATTTATTATCATAAAAAACAAAAAGAGCAGAAAAGGTGCTAATCCTTCCATGATAAATTATTTTATTGGTACTTGTCCTTGTGGGACTGTACTATCTCCTGTTTTACTTATTGCTTCTCGCATTTGCGTATCAGCATTGATATTATTTAAATTATAATAATCCATTACACCGAGTTTACCTTCACGAAGAGCTTTTGCTAATGCATGTGGAACTTCTGATTGAGCTTCAACTACACGAGCTTCCATTTCTTGCGTATATGCTTTCATTTCCTGTTCTTTAGCCACAGCCATAGCACGTCTTTCTTCAGCTTTTGCTTGAGCTATACGTTTATCAGCTTCTGCTTGGTCTGTCTGAAGTTCTGCACCGATATTTCTGCCTACATCAACATCGGCTATATCAATGGATAAAATTTCAAAAGCAGTTCCTGCGTCCAAGCCTTTGCCAAGTACAGTTTTAGATATATCATCTGGATTAGCAAGTACATCTGTATGAGCTTCTGAAGAACCAACTGATGTTACTATCCCTTCACCAACACGAGCAATAATTGTAGGCTCACCAGCACCACCGACTAATCTATCAATATTAGCTCGAACTGTAACCCTTGCTTTAATTTTTAATTCAATACCATTTCTAGCCACAGCAGATACAACAGGTGTTTCAATGACTTTTGGATTTACGCTCATTTGTACAGCTTCTAATACATCACGACCTGCAAGGTCAATAGCTGCACTGCGTTCAAACGGAAGTGGTATTTGCGCTCTATGAGCAGCAATAAGTGCATCGACTACTTTATCCACATTACCACCAGCTAAATAATGTGCTTCAAGTTGATTTACATTGACATTTAATCCTGCTTTATTTGCCTTGATTAGTGGCAATACAATTTTTTGTGGCGGAACTCTACGCATTCTCATACCAACTAATGTAAATATACCTACATGAACATTTGATGCTAATGCTGAAATCCACAATCCTATAGGTACAAAATGCAAAAATAACATAATCGCCACAATGACAATTACTACGATAAAACCAGAACCGATAATCGCTTCCATGATTAATCCTCCTTAAATTTATTTTAGATTTTACGTACAATAATACGCATACCTTCAATTTTTACTACACGAATTTTTTCGCCTTTACTGATATAACTACCTTCAGATATAACATCTAATACATCATCATCGATTTTCACACTTCCAGAAGGTCTTAGTTCTGTCAAAACAATCCCTTCTTTATGCAAATATCTTGAATATCTACGCTACTTACAAAACCTTGTTCACTAGATGAAGTATTAGTTAAAATAATTTTTTTTCCATAGTTTGCTAGAAGGTAGTTTTTTGATAATAATAGCAAAAATAATAATTGATACTATCAGAGAAATAGCCATCATAAAAATAGCATTAATATCTCCACCCATAGCTAAAATTAAACTGTATAAAATAGCTACCACACCAATTCCAGCTAATAGACCAATAGTGGGCGTTAGTATTTCTATGATAATAAAAATTACACCTAAAATAAAAATGGCTATATGATAGAAACTGACTAACCCTTTTACATAACTACTACCCCAAAATACACCAGCAGCAATAAGACCTAAAAGCGCTCCGATACCAGTGCCACCAGTTTTTATTTCTACTAAAATAGCCAAAAAGATTACAATTAATAGTAAACTTTGTACTATTTGTGAATCTATAATTAAATCCATATGAACAACCTCCCTTGCTATTAATTATATATAAAATATTCGACAGCACTATAATATAAACCTTTATTATAAAAATAAAGTAATCCAACTTTTATGTTGGATTACTTTTAAGAGATTATTAATAAGAGATTTTCATATGAAAATATTAATTTAAATTATGATAAAATAATACTATTTTTGAATAGAGTTATTTTATCATGTATATAATCTAACTTAGATATTTTCTTTAAAAGAAATTGGCAATGTTACTTTAAAAAGCGTTCCTTTAGATGTAGTCAAAAGTTTAATATTTCCACCATGTTGTATTAAAATTGTTTTGGTAATAGATAAGCCTAATCCATTAGAACCATTATAACCTTTGATAAATGGAGTGAATATTTGAGAACGCAATTTATTATTTATAGATTCACCATCATTGTAAAAAAGAAGCTCAATATTTGGAGTTTTCTTGTATGCTCGTATAGTTATTAATTTATCACGATATTTTAATTGATTTTCTAATAGATTTTGTAATATGATTCGTATTTTTTCTCTATCTGCTTGTATTTCCATATTTTCTTCGATGTGATATATAAATTTACCATGAAGGCGAATTTGGCTTGAATAATCCATGAAAATATTATAAATTACATCTGTCAAATCAATATTTTCTATGTTGAGTTCTTTTGTACTAATTGATACATATTTTAACAAAGAGTCAACTTTTTCTTTCATTCGGTCTGTTTGAGATAAAATAGTATCTAAAGAATTATTTAAAGAGCCAGTTGGATATATTTGTTCTTTTGCAGAAACGGTATAACTTTCAATAATCATAATAGGAGATTTCATTTCGTGAGAAATATATTGTAAAGTACTTTTTTGTATATTTTCTTTTTCTTTAAGTCGTATATGCATTTTACGAAAAGTTTCTGCTAAATTTTTTAAAATGTCATTATTAAATTGTAAATCAATAGGTTCTATATCAAAATCCAAATTTTCTAGTTTATGAACATATGTATTCAATTCTGTTAGTTCTTTGGAGAATTGTTTATCAATAAAACAGACATATTTATAAAGTACAATAACCATAAAAATTAAAAAAAGTACTATCGTTAAAATAATATACCAAAAACCTTCATGATAAAGGTCACGAATTACAGAGTATCGATAATAATATTCTCCATTATCTGGACGTAATTCTATACAATAAATAAGAGATTTTCCATCTATTTTTTCACGATAATATTTTATAATTTCATTTTGTGTTAAAGCTTGTTGGTAAATATGATCGCTTATAGTTTTATTATATGTTGCTTCTAAAACATCAATAGAATGTGTATTTACGCCTAGAAGCCATGTATTTTCTACACCAAGTTCTTTGTTGTATTTTAGGGTTTCTTGATCAATGATACGATCTTCAAAAATATGATTATAATAATAGAAAGACCAATAATAAATAATACCTATAGTTAGCAGATTAATGGTTATGATGATTAGTATTGAAAATATAAAAATTTTTTTTATAAAACGGTTTTTATTAGTTTTTATTATATATTATTTAAAATCATAAGTTGCACCGATATCCATACCCATATATAGTTTCTATTACAAATTTTGGTAGTTTCTTTCGAATATTTTTTATATGATTATCTACTACTCGATAATAACCAAAATAATCACTACTCCATATTTTGTCAAGTAAGCACTCTCTAGATATTGCAGTATTAGGATGATTTATAAAATATTCAATAATATCGTATTCTTTGCTAGTAATATCAATTTTGTTATTATTGTCATTCCAAAGTGTACGTTCTGTTCTATTTAATTTATAGCAACTAAATGATATAATATCTTGTTTTTTTGTGTAATCAGATTTTTTCAATAATTTAGAAACACGATAACAAAGTTCCATAGGTAAAAATGGTTTTGGTAAATAATCATCACAACCCATTTCAAATCCTAATACACGATCGATACTTTCACCACGTGCAGAAATTAAAATTACAGGTTTATCAGGTGAGTGTTCTTTAATTCTTTTTAATATTTCAGTACCACTTCCATCTTGTAACATAATATCAATTATATAAAGATCATAAAATTCAGTTTTTTCGACATGATTATATATATCTTGCATATTAAAATAGGATACAATTTTATGACCTTCACGTTCTAAATATATCTTCAAAATTGATTTAAAGCTTTTTCATCATCAATGAGACAAATATTAGCCATATAATATCATTCCATTCAAATTACTATAATGTAATTATATAATAAAATAAAAAAACACAATTAACACAATAAAATATATTTGACAATTTTAAAATAAGAAAAAATAAAAATTCTTTATTTTTCGTATACATTTTTTTTATATCATATAGAAAAGGAAAATTTGTATCGTTATTTTATAGGAAGGAAAGAATGTTTATGAAAAATAATGTTAAAAAGAAAAAGTTTGAAATGCCATCATCAATTACAATTTTAATTTTATTAACAATCATAATGGCAATATTAACACATTTAATTCCTGCTGGTCAATATGTAAGAGTGGATAATGTGCCAATAGCAGGCACTTATACAGTTACTGAAGCTAATCCACAAGGAATATGGGATATTTTGGCAGCTCCAATGGAAGGTTTTCGTGGAGCAATTAATATTATTTTATTTGTGTTTGTGTTTAGTGGTTGTTTAGCAATAATAGGAAAAACACGTTCATTAGATGCAGGTCTTATGTATGTCATTAATCGTTTACAAGGACGAGAAAAAATGATGATCCCTATTGTCATGTTTGTAGCCTCTATAGGTGGTACAACATTTGGTTTTGCAGAAGAAACAATTCCTTTTTATCCAATTATTGTACCGATGTTTATAGCTATGGGTTATGATGCCGTTACCGCCTGTATGGTTTTATTTTTAGGAGCAGGAGCAGGTATTGTTGGAGCACTTATTAATCCTTTTTCTGTAGGTATTGGTTCTGATATTGCAGGTATATCCTTAGCTGATGGTTTACCTATCCGTATAGTGATTTATATTGTTATGGTAATAGCTACAATTTCTTATACATTATATTATGGTGAAAAAGTTCGTAAAGATCCTACAAAATCTGTTGTTTATGATAAACGTGAAGAAATAAACAAGCATATAAACTCATTAGATGTAAGTGAAATGCCTGAATTTACAAATCAGAGAAAAGCTATATTAGCGGTATTTGCTTCGTTTTTTGTGATTATGATTTTAGCTATTATTCCTTGGAATGAAAAGTTTGGTATTTCTATATTTGTAGATATTCATAATACACTTTGTTCTATGCCTTTATTAGGAAGTTTAATAGCACATATGCAACCTTTAGGTGGTTGGGGAATGAAAGAATTAACAGTTATATTTTTAGCAGCAACTTTGATTATTGCAAAAATGTCTCATTTAACAGAAAAAGAAACAATTTCTTTGTTTGTACAGGGTTGTCAAAATATTTTGGGTGTAGCTATTACTCTTGGTTGCGCAAAAGGCTTATCTGTTGTCATGTCAAATGGTTTTATTATGGACACAATTCTTCATTTTGGCGAAATTACTATGAGTGGTGTTAGTGGAGTAGTATTTCCTGCACTTTCTTACATTATGTATATTGGTTTATCTTTCTTTATTCCATCATCTTCGGGGCTAGCAACAGCAACTATTCCAATTATTGGACCATTAGGAGAATTCATGGGAGTGGGTAAAGAATTTGCTGTTATGGTTTGTGCTGCTGGTTCAGAAACTATGAATTTTATTTCCCCTACACAAGCTGTATTAATGGGAGCTTTAGCAATTGCTGGTGTACCATATTCTCGATGGGTAAAAGCAGTTTTACCATTTTTCTTTATAACGATTGCAATTGTTTCAAGTATTGTTACCATTGCTGTAATAATTATGTGATAATTTAAAAATTTGAATATATATAGCAAAAAATATATATAAATTGTTTTTAAGGAGATAATATTTATGAGTAAGATTACTATTTTAGGTGCTGGTAATGGTGGTATGGCTATGGCTTATGCTTTAGGTAGAAAAGGACATGATGTTTGCATTTATGATTCTCCTAAATTTCCTGCTCAAATTGAAGCTGTAAAAAACAGGAGGAATTGAAGCAGTTGCAGAAATGGATGGAGCACCTATGCTAGATCCAGGTTTTGCTAAAATTACTTTAGCTACGACAGATATAAAAGAAGCAATGGAATTTGCAAATATTCTTATGATAATTTGTCCGTCATTTGCTCAAGAAATTATGTTTGATTCTATGTTACCATATTTAAGAAATAATATGATTATCTTTATTGTTCCAGGTAATTATGGTGGATTAATTCTTAATAAACAATTACATTATTCTGAAAAGCGAAATCTGAATATAACATTTATAGATACTATTAGTTTGCCTTGGGCTACCCGTTTAGCACATCCAGGTGCAGTGGCTTTAATGGGTGTCAAAGAATTTATGCCTATGAGTGTTTTTCCAAAAGTAAATAAAACCACAGAATTAGAAACTACTATAAATGAAGTATTTCCAATTCAACCAGAGTTTCTTCCTAATCCAATTGTAGCTGCATTTGAAAACATAAATTTTGGTGCACATCCAGTTCTTTCTATTTTAAATATGGGAATTTGTGAGAATTTTAATGGTCAGTTTAGTTTCTATGGAGATTGTTGTTCCACTGCTGTTGCTAAAGTTGAAGATTCATTAGATAAGGAACGTTTAGCTGTAGGTGAAAGTTTGCATATGAAACTTCGTACTGAATTAGAAGCAAATAATGTTTTATATAATTTACATGCTAAATCTATGTATGATTTTAATAAAGGATCTGATACGCATTCTAAAATAAAAAAATGCTCCTACTAGTTCAAAAGCACGTTATATTACAGAAGATGTTCCATATTTATTTGTTCCTTTCTGTGAATTGGCTGAACTTTGTGGTGTAGATGTTCCTATTGCAAAATCTCTTGTTACATTAGCTTCTTGTTATAATGATGAAGATTATATGAAGACTGGTCGTACTTTAGCAAAAATGGGATTTGAACATTGGTCTAAACAAGAAATATTAGAATTTATGGAACGTTAAATATATATTAATTATGTAAATAGAGAGCAATAGTTTAAGTGATTGCTCTCTATTTATTTAAATAGGACATTAAAAAGGATAAAAATAAGGAAGCGATTATATGTTTAATTGAGATCTTATTTTTGCCATATTATCAGCTTTTATGTTTAGTATTATGAATGTAATAGTTAAAGAAGCTAGTAAAACTATACCTACAGGAGAGATTATTTTTTTCGTGGAATAAGTATGTTATTATTATTTATTACTATATCAGGTATGAATTTAGGAGAGGTTTCTATATTACAATAGTTATTAGTTTTATATTTATGGAACGAAGTTCTTTTTGTTTATTTTTTTGATTATAATATTTTTTATATTAAGTATTCATTTTTTCTAAATTTTTCCATACGACAAGCATCATAGTGCTAAAACAAGCTAAACTACCAATAAAATTAGAAATCATTTCAGCATAAAAGACTCCATATACACCCAAATCCCATAAATTTGGTAAAAAAATCGTCAATGGGATAACTAAAATGACTTTACGAAACAGCGAAAAAAACGTTGCATATTTTCCCATGCCTAACGATATAAACGTTGTCTGTCCAGCAGATTGAAAAGCCATCATAAAAAATCCTAAAAAATATATATGTAATGCTGGCACACCAAGCAATAACATTCTTCTTCACTATTAAATAGATGAATAAAAAATTCTGGGAAAAAATCTAATATACACCAAGCGATACTTGTATATAATAATGCTATCTTTGTCAAAAATTTTATGCCCTGCCTTACACGCAAATATTGTCCTGCACCATAATTATAACTGATAACAGGTTGAGCACCTGAGCGAATGCCTTCTATTGTCATTTGCAAAACATCACGTATTGAATTTAATACGGTCATTATACCTACATAGATATTTCCGCCCCAAAATAACAATACATTATTGCAGACAATCTGCACTAAACTTCCTGTAGTGGCAAAAACAAAGCCTGAAAATCCTAGAGAAACAATTTCTTTTATCAATTTAAAATCTAATTTCATGCAAGATTTTTAATGCGATAAATCGCTTTATCACTAAATAAAAAATGCAATACCCATGATGCTGAAATAAATTGTGCTATGACAGTAGCAATAGCAGCGCCTTTTATACCTAAATCTAAACCAAAGATAAAAATAGGGTCTAAAATAATATTGATTATCGCACCAATTAATATAGTGAGCATTCCTTTTTTGGCAAAACCTTGAGCATTAATAAAAGTATTCATGCCTAGTCCTACCATTACAAAAATACTTCCCCAAATATAAATAGAGAAATATTCATTAGCATAAGGATATGTTTCATCACTTGCCCCAAATAAATATAATAAGGACTTTTCATCACTAAGCCAATAAATAATTATTAAAATACAACTACAGATAATCAACATAGCAAAAGAATTACCTATTATTTTTTCTGCCCGTTCATCATCGCCTCTACCTCTAGCGATAGAACAAAGTGGTGCTCCACCCATACCAAATAAATTAGTAACTGCTGTAACTAACATAATAATAGGAAAAGTAATTCCTAATCCCGTCAAAGCTAAAGTAGAATTTTGTGCCAAATGCCCTATGTACATTCTATCTACAAGACTATATAAAACATTTATCAACTGTGCTATGGTCATAGGAATAGCTAAACTCATAATATTATATGCCATACTATTTTTAGTAAAATCGTTTTGTTTTTCTTGCATATTCCTTCACCTACACCTAATAAATTTATATAAAAACAGATAAGACCACTATCTAGTAATCTTATCTGTTTTCATAATTAACCTAGTAATTCTTTGACGATGGTATTAACCATTTTTCGTCAGCGCGTCCTTTAACTTTAGGCATGAGCTGTCCCATGACTTTACCCATATCTTTAGGAGTTGTTGCATTAGTAGCAGCAATTGCTTCTTTAACCAACGCTCTAACTTCTTCTTCTGATAACTGTTCTGGTAAATATGGCATTAAAACGGCAATTTCAGCTTCAGTCTGTGCGACTAAATCTTCACGACCGCCTTTTTTAAATTCATCTATAGAATCTTTACGCATTTTTACTTCTTTGCTAATAAGTGCAATTATATCGTTATCATCAAGTTCTTTTTGACCATCAATTTCAGTCTGACGAATAGCTGAACGAACCATGCGGATAACAGCAAGTTTCTGTTTTCCGTCTTCTTTGGCTTTCATAGCAGCTTTCATGTCGTCCATTAACTGGGCTTTAAGTGACATATGAATTACCTCCGTTTGTGAGCTAATTAAGCTCTGTATCTGCGTTTTCTAGCAGCTTCTGATTTCTTTTTGCGTTTTACGCTTGGTTTTTCATAATGCTCACGTTTTCTAACTTCAGCTAAAGTACCAGCTTTCTGGCAAGTACGTTTAAATCTACGGAGAGCGCTATCAATTGTTTCGTTTTTACCAACTTTGATTTCAGATGACATTTATATTTCCCTCCCCTCCACCTAACACGGGAGTGTTGTACTTAATAATCATACCCAAATATTATACCTTGCTTATAAGTGCATTGTCAACTATAACCTGCAATTATATACAAATTTGATATGATTTTTTATCAGCCTGGTGGCCATTGCATAGAGCGACCGCCAAGTAGGTGGAAATGAAGGTGCTGAACTGTTTGGCCACCCTCTTCCCCTGTGTTTACTACAGTACGGAAGCCGTTTTCTGCAATATTCAATTTTTAGCAAGCATAGGAATTACTTCACAAGTGATATGTGCTAAAAGTTCTTTATCTTCAGCAGTTGTTGCAAGAAGACTAGCAATGTGTTTTTTAGGGATAACTAATACATGAACAGGAGCTTGTGGCTCTAAATCATTAAAAGCAATGACCATATCATCTTCATATACAGCTTGAGTTGGAATTTCTTTATTTGCTATTTTACAAAAATACAATCTGACATATAAGGCACCTCCTTTTATAGCTTAATTAGTATAGAATTGACATATATCAAATAAATATTTAACATATACCTCAATTTAAATAAAATCTAAAATAATTCATTTAAATTTTACCTAAACTTTAATACTAACTCTATAACTTTATATATATTCGCTATTGAATTAATAAAATCCTTTTTTATTTAGACAAATTTTAAATTAATTCACCTAAAATACCATCTTTAAATAATTTAACTAATTTTACAAAGCGAATATCCCCAGAAGTTATTTCTCCATCATTTTTAATATATACTCTTATATAATTTGAAGTTAAACCTTCCATACATCCATCTTGTTCTTGTTCAAATAAAACTTCTAATTCGCGACCCAAAAATCTTTGATAAAACTCAGTTGCTGATTGTTCTGCCATCTTTTGCATCAAATGAACTCTTTGTTTTTTCACTGCTTCATCAACTTGATTTGTCATTTTGGCAGCTGGAGTACCTGCTCGTTTAGAATAAGGGAATACATGCATTTTCATAAATCCCATAGATTTAGCAAATTCCAAAGATTTTTGGAATAATTCATCTGTTTCTCCAGGGAAACCGACAATGATATCTGTAGAAATAGCAATATCTGGTACTTCACGGCGAATATTTTCTATCAATCTAGCAAATTCGTCAGTAGTATAATGGCGGTTCATTGCTTTTAAGATTTCATCACTACCTGCTTGTAGTGGTAAATGTAAATGCTTAGTAAAGCGTTTATGAGTCTTCACTAATTCTAATAATCTAGGAGATATTTCAATAGACTCTAAAGAACCTAGTCGCAATCTTTTTAAATTTTCATTAGCTAAACAAATTTCTACAGCATCGCTTAAAGAAATATTTTCACCTTTAAAATCTCTGCCATAAGCACCTAAATGAATACCAGTAAATACTATTTCATGGAAATTTTCTTCTACTAATTGGTCTACTGCTGTTTTTATACTTTCCAATTTACGTGAACGAATAGGCCCTCTAGTATATGGAATAATACAATATGAACAGAAATTACAACAACCATCTTGAATTTTTAAGAAAGCTCTTGTGCGATGTGGTGTACCATAAAGAGGAATATCTTCAATTCATGCATATGCATAACATCATTTACTTCATTAAATAAACCATCTTCACGAGCTGCTTTTTCCACCAAATCAACTATTTTATCACGCTGTTTAGTACCGATTACTACGCGAACACCTTCAATCTTGCTGATTTCATCAGAAGCAATCTGTGCATAGCACCCTGTTACAGCTATGATAGCATTATCATTTAAACGATTTGCTCTACGAATTAATTGACGAGATTTGCGCTCACCTAAATGAGTAACAGAACAAGTATTTATAATATAAAAATCAGCAGGCTCAGAAAAATCCACTATTTCATAGCCACGATTACGAAATAGACCTTCCATAATTTCTGTTTCTACTTGATTAACTTTACAACCAAGTGTTGTTAATGCAACTTTGGCAAAATTTCACTTCCTCAATTAAAATAAAACTAAAAAACTACTAATATAAAATTAGTATAACTAAATTACAGTTTCCTATAAGATAGTTATACTAAACAAAAATCTTTAATATTAAATCTAAATCAAAAATTAATAAATGCCACCTAAATCGCCTTTTTCATACATGACGATAGTAAGTGCTGCAATTGATGCAGTTTCAGCTCGTAAAATACGTTTTCCCATAGATATACTTTTAAATCCAGCATCTTTGCATAATTGCACTTCTTCTGAGGCGAATCCACCTTCAGGGCCAATCAAGATAAGATATTTTTTACTATCTGCTGATTGTAACATTTCTTTAAAACTTTGCTCATCTTCTGCTTCATAGCAAATAAAACGAGCATAATCTGTATAATCTTGTGCTAATTGCTCTAAACTCACAATAGCTTCTACTGTCGGTTTTATTGTTCTACCGCACTGTTTTACTGCTTCATCAGCAATTTTTTGCCATTTTTGTTGACGAGCTAATTTTTTCTTCTCATCATATTTCACTACACAATGACGACTGACTACAGGAACAACACTTGCTGCTCCTAATTCCACCGCTTTTGTACGATGAATTCCATTTATCGCCTTTTGGCAAACATTGTGCAACGACTACTTCTATAGGTGCTTCTGTATCAGCATCTTCTATATACTGCAATAATTTTAATTGTACTGTATCG